>Ga0210407_10000425_pt1 | contig 48611 bp, 33 predicted proteins | sample IncBWC27MmetaG_FD_150860 | JGI IMG/M metagenome (GOLD analysis project Ga0210407, IMG submission 150860) | Forest soil microbial communities from Barre Woods Harvard Forest LTER site, Petersham, Massachusetts, United States - Inc-BW-C-27-M | ecosystem: Environmental > Terrestrial > Soil >...
TCGTGGATCAGGCTAAAAATTGCGGTGTTCGCGCCGATCCCTAGAGTCAGGGTGAGAACGGAAAGTAGAGTGAAGGCGGGGGATTTTCGAAGCTGACGAAGCGCAAATCGGATATCGGTAAACACGATCAGACCTCCTGCGGACTAGTGTTTATTCATAACGAAGGGCAACCATGGGATCGACGCGGGTAGCGCGGCGCGCGGGAACGAAACATGACGCGGCGGCGACGAAGGTGAGAAGACCGGCAACGGCGAAATAAATAGTCGGATCAAGCGCATTGACCTTGAAGAGGATGTTTTGCAAAGCAGCGGCAGCGAGAACTCCGAGAAGCAGCGCTGCCCCGCCGGCGCCAAGAGCAAGACCAATGACCAATTGCCAGGCGCCCTGCGTCATGACCATGCGGAAAATTCGCCGCGCGTCTGCACCGAGCGCCATGCGAATGCCGAATTCCTGTGTGCGTTGGTTCACAGAGAAACTCATCACGCCATAGAGCCCGACAGCCGACAGAAGAAATGCGACAGCTCCAAAGATGCTGAACAGCGTGGCGATGATGCGGTTGCCTCCGAGAATCTCATTGTGAAAGCGGCCCGGCGTCCCCGCGAAATAAGTCGGCAGATTGGAATCGACTTCAGCAACCGCCTTGCTCAACGTCGGCCCGAGGGTGTCCGCGCGCTGTCCCGAGCGCGGGCGAACAAGGATGGTGCAAAATTGTGTGGCGGGCTCGGCGCCAAGTAGCGGCATGTAAAAGCCCGCGGTCTCGGTCTGCTGGTCAAATGGACCCTGCATCAGGGTGTCCGGAACAACCCCGACAATGGTTCGCCATGACTGCGGCTGACCCGGATTGAAAATTCGAATCCGCCGGCCAATCGGACTTTCGTGACCGTAATACTTTCGAGAAAAACTCGCGTTTACGATCGCCACCGGCTGTTTTGCGTCTGCATCATCGATTGTGAAGTCGCGGCCTTCCAAGATCTTTAAGCCGAGCGTCGCAAAATAATCATCCGACACAGATTCGAAGTTTCCTCGCGGCCGATCGCGGTCGGTCAGATAATTTTGGCCGTCCACTTCATACTGACCCTGGCCGTCAAAGGTCATGCGGAAGCGGCTGCTCATGGCCGCGGATCCGAATTGAGGATTGCTCCGCAACGCGCGCACAGCACGGAGAAAAAACTCGCGCCGAGCTTCGTCCGTCGGATAAGCGCCTTCCATCAAACCCATGCGCGCGGTGTAGACGGCTTCTTCGTCGTAACCGTAGGCAAGCGTGAGCTGATTCCGGATCGATTTGATTTGGAGAGTCGCCGCGATCAGAAGCGCAGCTGTCAACGCGATCTGCCCGACCACGAGAACGCGGGTGATGATATTGACCAGGCGGCTGGTGTTGCCGCGGCCGCCCTCTTTCATCATCTCCGCCGCGTTGCCGCGGGCGCTGAGCAATGCCGGAATTAAACCGGAAGCGAGCGTGGCAACCAAAGTTATGGCGACCGTGAATACGAGAACGGGCCCATCAATTTTGAATTGGACCCAGTAAGGCAAGGGCTGCGACAAGGAGTTGATCGAGCGCACGAACATATCGACGCCCCAGTAAGCGAGCAAAATCCCGGCGACCGCTCCGAACGCGGCGACCACGAAACTTTCGGTCAACATTTGGCGCACGATTCTCCAGCGGGTGGCGCCCAATGCACCGCGAATAGCCACTTCCTTCGCACGCAAAGCGGCGCGGCCAAATTGCATATTCATCACGTTTACGCACGCGATCAGCAAAACGAAGATGACCGCGGCCAGCATGGCCCAAACTGTCTGGCGCAATTGCACGCCGGTCATCGCGTGAATCAGCGGCTGCACACTGGCCGAGGTCAGGTTTTGGTTCGTCTTCGGATTGTCCTGCGCGATATGGCGGGCCAGGCCGACAAACTCCGCGTTCGCCTGATCGATACTCACGCCGTTTTTCAATCGGCCCATCACTGCGGGTGCGGCGTTGTTAGCGCCGAGCAAAAGTTCTCCGCGCGGTTTCGGTGGAAACTCATTATAAAGAGGCACCCAGAGTTCTTCGGAAACCGGGAACTTAAAATTCGCCGGCATCACACCAATAACCGTGGCCGCCTTGCCGTTAATCCGAACACTTTGGCCGACGATGTTCGGATCACCGCCGAAGTCGCGCTTCCAGATTTCATTACCAAGAATGGTCACTTTCTCCGCGCCGGCCTTATTGTCTTCGGCCGTGAAATCGCGGCCTAGAATTGGCGATACGCCGATGATCTTGAAAAAGTCCTCGGTCACATAGGCGCCGGTGTAACGCTGCGGATTGTTTTTGTAAGTAACGTTGATTGTCGATCCATTCAGATAGCCGGCCATTTGCGCGAATGACTGCTGCCCTGCGCGCAAATCCTCGTAATCCTGAGCCGTCGGAATGTTGCCGATCCCGAAATTATTGTTTGGCGCGGTGCCTTGAGGATCGATCAATCCCACGCTCATCAACTGTTCGGGGTGCGGGAAGGAAAAACCGCGTAAGACGACTGCGTTGACCACGGTGAACTGGGTCGTCGCGCCGCCGATGCCAAGTCCGAGCACAAGCACGGCCAGGAAACAAAATGACTTCTCCTTGAACAAAACTCGAAGACCGACGCGCACATCCTGACGAAACGAATCTAGAATCATATAGAGTTTACCTGTTGTTATTTGTTAACGATCCAGCCGTCGCGCAGTTGGATGACGCGATTTCCGTAACCGGCATTTTTCTCGGAATGCGTCACCTGCACGATGGTTGTTCCTTCGGCATTCAATTTTTTGAACAAATTCATGATCTCTTCGCCCTGGCTGGAATGAAGATTGCCAGTCGGCTCGTCGGCGAGGAGAAGCTTCGGATTCGAAATAATTGCGCGCGCGACGCCGACGAGCTGTTGCTGTCCGCCGGATAACTGAGCCGGATACAAATCTTTTTTTCCAACGATTTGGAAACGGTCGAGCGTGTCCGCGACAATGCTTTCTCGCTCGCTCCGGTTTACCTTGCGATATGAGAGCGGGATCTCGAGATTTTCGTAAACGGTCAAATCATCCAGCAGATGATATTGCTGAAACACGAACCCGATCTGTTCGTTGCGAAGCGCGGCGCGCTCTTTTGCTTTGAGAGGATGGACGCCAACGTCGCTGAGAAAATATTCGCCGCTCCAACCGTGGTCGTGCATTCCAAGAATGTGCAGGAGGGACGACTTTCCCGCGCCGGACGGGCCCATGATGGAAACAAATTCGCCCTCCGCGATATCAACGTTAATGTCGCGCAGGACATAAAAGAATTTTCCTTTGGCCAAAGGAAAAAAACGTTCGATGTGACGCAGCTTGATCATAAACCTAAGCGTTGTGACTGAGCGCGATCATTGGATCGGCACGGGTGGCGCGAAGGGCCGGAACGTAGCTGGCGACCAACGCGATCGTGGTGAGAACAACCGTAACGATTGCAAAAGTGGCCGGATCGAATGCGCCGACGTTGTAGAGCAAAGCAGATAGCGCGCGGGTCGAAAGAAACGCGAAAACAAGTCCGATCGCGGTCCCGATTCCAACTAATTTCAATGCGTGCCCGACAACTAGGCGAAGCACATCGCTACGCTGCGCACCAAGCGCCATCCGCACGCCGATCTCATGCGTGCGTTGCGCGACCAGGTAGGAAATTACTCCATAGATTCCGACGCCTGCCAGTGACAATGCGATTCCGGCGAAAACCCCGAGCAACACCATCGGCATCCGCCGCGGCGCAACGGATTCTGCGGTCACCGCCTCGAGCGTGCGCACGTTTGCAATTGGCTGATCGGGATCAATCGACTGTATTTCGCGCCGGATGGCGGAGGTGAGACTGCGCGGATTCTGGGCGCTCCGGACGGCCAGAACCATGGTCGGCCACGGGCCTTGGGCGAGTGGAACATAATATTCCGGAGCAGGATCGACATCGAGCCCGCGGTGGCGAATGCTGCGGACGATCCCAACAATCGTCATCCATTTCGGATCTGGCTTGCGGGTATCGTCAAAGGTAATTCGCTTTCCGAGGGCGTCTTCGTTTGGCCAGTATTTTTTCGCCAGGGCATCGTTAATGATCACAACTCGGGGAGCGTCGATGTTGTCCGATTCAGCGAAGAAACGCCCGCGCAGGAGCGGCGTTTTCAACACGCGCAAATAATCCGGCGTGATAACGCGTAGTTCCTCGTCCGGCGTGGGCTCTTTCCCACTCGATCGGCCCTCAATCGCAAATGAAGAATCGGTATTCGAGCCGCTTAAAGGAAGTACGACCGTAGCAGCTGCAGCCTCTACTCCAGGCAATTGGCGAACGCGGCGCAACGCTTCATTCCAGAAATTTATGACCGCTTCACCATGATTGTAGTCAGGGCTTCCGGGCAGCGGATATTTCGGAGCGGGGAGATCAATCTCCGCAGTGAGCACGTTATGGCGATCGAACCCGGCATCGATGTTTTGCACGCGCGCATAACTCTTGAGCAAGAGGCCAGCACCAACGAGCAGCACCAACGCGAGAGCGATCTCGACAACGACGAGTGAATTACGTACCCGATTGCGTCGCGCACCACTCGTCGATGAACGTCCGCCTTCCTTCAGAGCTTCAGTGAGCTCTGGCTTCGCGCTCGCAAGCGCCGGAATCAATCCAAATAAAATTCCAGTTCCAACCGCGACCACTGCAGTAAAGATCAGAACCACAAGATCGACATTCACTTCGGCAAGTCGGGGAATCGTGCGCGCTCCAATCTGCTTGAGCAATTCGAGTCCCCATACGGAAAGAACAATTCCAGCAGCTGCGCCAGCGAGGGCCACCAACACGCTTTCGGTCAGCATTTGGCGCAGCAATCGCCAGCGAGCAGCGCCGAGCGCTACTCGGATTGCGAGCTCGCGTTCGCGCGTGCTCGCGCGTGCCAGCAGCATCGTCGCCAGGTTCGCACAAGCAATCAGCAACACAAACATCACCGCGCCGAGCAAAATCGCTAGGCCACTGCGCAATCCACCCACCACTTGATCCTGCAGCGGGTAGATCCGAGCCCCGAAGCCTGAGTCTTTATAATTGTCAGGGTATGCGTGAATCCAATTCGCCATGATTGTATCCAGTTCGGCTTGCGCTTTGACCGGTGAAACATCGGACCGCAACCGCGTCATCAGGCCATAACTGCGGTTACCCCGATCCTTTAGCTCCCTCGGAGTGAATGCAACCGGTTTCCAGATATCAACTCGTTCGGCGAATTGATTTCCTTGAACACCAAACAGCGGAATCGGAAATTCAAATTTGGCCGGCATTATCCCGATCACGGTGTAACTGTGGCCATTTAAAAGAAGTGATTTACCGATCAGTGACGGGTCGGAATTAAAACGGCGCTGCCAGAGTCGCTCGCTTATCACGATCATGTCGTCGTGACCCTGGCCTTGTTCTTCGCGAGCAAATGTGCGGCCTTTGATCGGTTCCACCCCGAGCAAAGGAAATAACGACGGCGTTACCAACGCGCCGGAAATGCGTTCGGGAACATCACCCCCGCTGAAATTAAATGTTTGGTAAATGAACGCCGCCAGACCGGTGCCGCCTTGGAATTCCTTTTCCAAATCGAGATACTCCGGCGGCGAAACTGGAATTCGATCCAGTCCTTGGGTCGCGAACCGTTCCCAGATTAAGGCGATTTGGGAAGGTTTTTGGTAGGGCAGCGGACGGACCAGCAGCGCGTTGATCAAGCTGAACACCGAGGTGTTTGCGCCGATCGCCAGCGCCAAAGTCGCGATTGCGATGACGGTGAAGCCAGGACTTTTCAGCAACCCGCGCAGCGCCACCTTGATCTCACTCAGCATAGGACGATGTCTGATCTTAGCCGGTCATTCGTAACGGAGTGCTTCGACCGGATTTAACGCGGCCGCACGACGTGCCGGCAGCCAGGTCGCGACGAGAGCAGCGGCCGCGAGTAACATGGGTGCAGCGGTAAAGGCGATTGGATCGAATGCGCCAACCTCATACAAAATTCCGCTGAGTATTTTTCCTGTCGCGGCAGCGAGAAAAAGGCCAAGCGCGATGCCGCTAAGAAGCATGATCAGGCCTTCGCCGATGATTAATCGCAAGACCGCGGCCGGCTTTGCGCCAAGCGCCATGCGGATCCCGATCTCACGTGTTCGCCGCGCGACCGAATAAGCTTTGACTCCGTAGAGACCAACTACGGCCAGACCAAGTGCAAGTCCGCCGAAAATGGAGAACAACGCCGCGCCCGCGCGAACAAGCCAGAGGTCCAGGTTTGAATCGAGATGCTGGGCGAACGTTCGTAATGAAAGAATTGGAATTGAAGGATCGACATCGCGCACCGTGCGTCGCAGCAAATCGGCCGTGCTGGCTTCGTTTCCGGGAGCGAGCGAACGGAATCGAACAAAAAAGGAAACGTCGCTTTGAAATCCACGCGCGAACGGTAAGTAAATTCCGCCGGACGCCTCCTTTTCAAAGAGCGCGTGGCGCGTTGCCGGCACGACGCCGACTATTTCGATCGTCTCGTCCTTCTTTTCCGCTTCATTCAAGTCAGCACTCCTTCCGACGTGGCCGCCTCCGCCATCCTGGGCCGACGGCGCGTTTGGATTCGCATATTGGATGCGTTGTCCGAGCGCATCACCATCCGGCCAGAGCTTCTTTGCCAGAACTTCGTCGATGATCGCAACCTTCGGACCAGGCTCGGTCGCCTCCGCCTGGGTGAACGCGCGACCGCGAATCACGGGCAATCCAACGGTTGAAAAATAATCCACGCCGACGCTGTTCCATGGCACGTCGAAGGCAAGACCTTCGGCCGCGGTCAGCGGCCTGGCGTCGCGAGCGACATGGAGACCGGCGCGTTGGACTTTTCTGCTTAACTCAAACATTCCGAACGGAACGATTGAAGTGATGCTCGCGTGCTCTACGCCTGGCAGCGCCGCCAGTTTCTCGCTCAAGTTGCGATAAAGTTCCTGCGCGCGCTTCGGTTCATAACCGGCCAGACTCGCATCGACCTCGAGAATGTAGCTTGCACCCGGTTTTAATCCCGTATCAACCGACGCGGCTTTGCCTGCGCCGCGAATAAACAAAGCCGCAGCCGTAATCAGCGCGAGCGAGAACGCGATTTGCACGACAACGAGCGGATTGCGCGGCAAAAATCTCCAGCGACGGCGCGCGACATCTTCCCCGGCGTGTTCTTTCAGATCCATCACCACCACGCTCCGCGAAATTTTCCATGCCGGCCCGAGCGCGAACATGAGCGTGCCGAGCAGGCAAAATCCGAATGTCGCCGCCAAAATTGCGGGGTTCGGTCCGGTCAACCATACAATGTCGAGCGGCATCAGCTTGCGCATTGAGCCAACCAGCAAATCGGACGACCAAAGTCCAAGAACGAGTCCACCCACGCCGCCGAGTACCGCCAGCACAAAGCCTTCGGTGAGAAGCTGCCGAACGATACGCCAACGGCTGCCGCCGAGCGCGAGACGGATCGCGATTTCTTTGCGGCGCGCTGTGCCTCGCGCCAGCAGCATGTTTGCAAGATTAAGACATGCCACTAGCAGCACCACTACCGCCATTCCGAGCAGCAATGGCGCGATAACTTTTATCCCGCTCTCGGCCGTCGGGTTGTTGCTCACCGAATTACGCGACACCGGTGCCGTTAGGAATGTCTGATCCTTTTGCTCGACCGGGTAGGCTTTTTCCAAATTGGCCGCGAGCCCTTCGAGCGCAGGTTTGGCCGCGGCGGCCGTCATCCGGGGTTTAAGACGGCCCATGATCCGCACGTCTGCTCCCTTTCGATCGTTAATCGTGGTCTTATTGTCCGATTCAAAATCGTTCGCCACCTGATCATAAACACTCATCGGCAGCCAAACTTCCGGCGAAAGAATTTGCATCGTGCCGACGAAACCCTTCGGCGCGATTCCGACGATCGTGAACGAGCGGCCGTTGATTAGTAACTGCGAGCCGAGCACGCCTGGATCGAGATCGTGCTTCTGCCAGTAACGATAACTGACAATCGCGACCGGCGCGTCGTGGCCGGGCGTTTCCTCTTCCGGCAAAAATGCACGGCCTCGCGCCAACGGAACGCCGAGGACGGAAAAATAGTTCGAAGTAACGACGGCACTGAACGCACGGCGGGTATCGCCTTTCTGGCCGAGGCCAATAAACGCGAGGTTGAACCCCATTACGTCACTGAAGACGGTGTTCTGCTCGCGAACGTCGAGATAAGTCGGATAGGAAAATCCGCGGAATTTTTTCGGATCCTTCTTGTCCTGGGAAAAGAGCTGGGCCATTTCGTGCGGTTTGGCATAGGCAGGCGGGGCAAAGAAAAGCGTGTTCACTAAACTGAAAACGGCAGTGTTCACGCCAATGCCGAGCGCGAGTACGGTTACCGCTGCAATCGTGAACGCCGGGGCCTTGAAAAGCTGCCGAACGGCAAACCTAAGGTCTTGAATCATGCGATTCGCTCCTAGGCAGCGATTCGATCTTCAACGACTCGACCGTCGAATAAGTGAACGGTGCGATCGGCGTGCTGGGCAAAACGCTCGTCATGGGTCACCATGCAGATAGTCGCGCCACCGGCGTGCAATTCCTTCAAAAGATCCATGACGGCTTCGCCATTGCGCGAATCAAGATTGCCGGTCGGCTCATCGGCTAGAAGAATTGCCGGCTTACCTGCCAGGGCTCGCGCCACTGCGACGCGTTGCTGCTGACCGCCGGAAAGCTGGCTGGGCAAATGTTTGGCGCGATGTCCCATGCCGACGCGCTCGAGCGCTTCGGTGACGAATTGTTTCCGCTCGCCTGCAGCCATTCCTCGATAGGTCAGCGGCAACTCGACGTTCTCGTAAACGGTCAGGTCGCCGATTAGGTTGAAGCTTTGAAAGATGAATCCGATCTCACGATTGCGAATGCGCGCGCGATCGGGAAACGAGAGATTCGCGACTTCGTGGCCTTTGAGCGAGTAACTTCCGTCCGACGGCGTGTCGAGCAAACCGAGGATCGACAATAGCGTCGATTTTCCGCAACCGGACGGGCCGGCGATGGAAATATATTCGCCCGGGCGAATGTCCAGATGAATGCCCGAAAGCGCATGTGTCTCCACTTCGTCCGTTAGGAAAACTTTGGTGACGTTATCGAGGTGAATGAGAGGGGTTGATCCGTTGTTCATATTCGTATTTCTGATTTCTGACTTCTGATTTCCGATTGGGAATTCCTCGATACCGGCTGCTGGGGACGAGATGCCGAGATGTAGGAGGCGGCGAGGATTGCGGTCAGTTCGTTTGCCTCGCACAACAATGAACCGACTTTCTTTTCGGGGAGAAGCCGCTCGGCAATTATCAACTCCAGCCAAAGCGCCGTCTCGTCTGCTTCTTCCTCGGCGACATCCAATTTGGAGATGAATTCCGCCTTTGAACGTCCACGACACGCAGCGCGATAATTTGCTGCTATGCTTGTCCCACTGCGGACCAACTGACTGGCAATCGCTCGCCCCTTCGGCGTCTTTGGCAGTGCATCCACCAAACGCATTACTCTAAGCGCAAATTGCTTCGTCCGTTCCTTAAGTTCTTGTGCATTCACATCGAAAATCAGCAATCAGTATTCAGAAATCAGCAACTAGTTCAGTCGAATGCGTTCGTGGGAGTCCCACGCGCTGGTGTCAGATAAAATAACTTGGTCGCCAGGTTGGAGACCGTTCACAATTTCAATCGTGTTTACCGAGCTCTTGCCCAGCTTGACTGGAGTGCGGACAGCTTGGTTGCTGCCGGCGATGAGTTTGAAAATGCCAACGGTGTTGTTCTCTTGTCCAAAGGCCGGCCGGCCGACATAAATCACATCATTCAACCGTTCGAGCTCGATGGTACCATCGACACTCAAATCCGGGCGCGCACCCTTCGGCAATTCACCATCAATGGCAACATCGACAGTGACGGTTCCTTGTTCGACCGCGGGATCGACACGGACCACGTGGCCGTTGACTGTGCCATTTCGAGTGTCGATTACGGCGGTTTGGTTTATTTGGATGTCCTTTGCCTGTGTTTCCGCGATCTTGACTTGCGCTTTGAGTTTCGTCGGATCCGCCACACGCGCCAGGTTGTCAGCGACTTTAACGCGCTGGCCAATCTCAACCGGCAATTGTTGCAAGACACCTCGCATGCCTGCACGGACATGGAGCGCTTCGACTTGATTTGATTTCAACGTCGCCAGCTGCGTCGCTTGATCGACGGCCGCCTGTTTTGATGCGATCTGCGGTTCGATTGAGTCGCGCGCAAAATTGAGTCGCTTTTCTTCGATTTGGTCTCGATTTGCGAGCTCGGCTTCTTTGACCTTCGATGTTTTGTAGGCGAGTTCGGCGATCAGACCGTTCTTGGCCAACTGATCGTTCGTCTCCCGTTCCATCTTCGCTTGTTCGTAATCAGAATGAACTGTCGCCGTGGTTGATTCCTGATCGAGCAGCCCGCGTTGTAAATTTGCGCGTAGCGTTGTCAGCTCTGCTTCCGCCGCTTTCGCTTGCAGTTCGGCATCGTGAGCGGCCTGTTCAAGTTCCGGGCTGCTCATTTCCAAAATCTCGGTCTCGGATTCAACCTGCGCGCCTGGACGCACGAGAATTTTCTCGACGCGGCCCTCGGTGTTGGCCGGAATCCAACGAATCTCTTCCGGAACGAGTGTGCCGAGTCCGCGAACCTGACGGACCATTGGCCCGCGTTTCACTGTGTCGATCCAGACCGTCGAGCGATCGACACTTGGCACTGCTGGTTTCAATCGCGAGAGCCCAATGGTGGCGAGAATTATTCCGAGCGCGATGGCCGAAATCGTGATGATTCGGCGTTTTCGTTTTTTCGCCGCCACACCGGGCCGCGCAATGTCCATGGCGGAGAGGTTCGAAGTGAAACCGGTTGGTCGCACAATTGTATTTTCAGTTTTTCTCTCGGGATTTGTCATTTGGGGTTGAAATTCCACGTCACATCGCGCCGATCGAGCGCATGAATTCGAGAAGCGCGCGGCCGCAATCCACTATTGCGGGGGCCGCTGTCACAGTAATAACGGCAAACAAAACGGCTTCGATGACGAAGCTGCGACGCGCCTCGGCTTTGAAATAATCGCGACTGATCTTCAGGAACGACGGCGCTCCTTTGAGGCAACGGCCATGGTATGCACCGATCGCGACCGAATGATAATCGCAATCAGTAATCGGAAACCGGTTCCTCCGGGATCCGCCCGTATCCTCACGCTTGATAAGGTGATTTGTTTCTGCTGTTGGCTTCATAAATTTCTATTCGTTCTTTCTTTTGAGATGCATGGCTGCACGTTGACAGATTCAAGAGTTTTCTTTGCGGTCGCCGATACCTATTGCAATGCGCGTGCCACTTCCTTGATCGAAGTCGCAACGTGCAGGTCATCAGTAACTTGCGATTATCGGTCTTAAATCCACGCCCATGAATCGCTTCACTTGTGGGACGATACCGTCCCGCTTTTGGGACGAAGATTTGTCATCCTGAACGAAGTGAAGGATCCCGCATTCGCGCTGTTGATCACGCAGCGAAGATGGTGTGACACAAACTCCAACTGTGAGATCCCTCGTCGTCGCTGCGACTCGGGATGACAACTTAATGCGGCAAACGAAGCAACGCTTCCGCACCGGAACGATCGCTTCGATTCGTTAGGCTAAGCGAGCCGCCGTGCGCTTCAGCAATTTGCCGGCTCAACGCGAGTCCGATGCCCGAGCCTTCAGGCTTTGTCGTGAAGAACGGAACAAAAATATTTGTTGGATTCAGGATCCCCGGCCCTTCGTCACGAACAAAAACTTCCACGCAATCGCTCGCTTTGCGCCAACCGATCACCGCACTTCCGCCAGTTTCGAGCGAAGCATCGACTGCATTGTGGACGAGATTAATGAGCAGTTGTTCAATCTGCGCCGCATCCGCCACGATTCTGGTTTCTGGACCGGCTAAGACATTCATGCCAAGACGCGGCTCCAGAGTGACGACCCGCCGGACAAGCTCACCAAGATCAACTTCTTCCTTTTGCGGCGGTGGCAACCGCGCAAGGCGCGCGTACGCGTCCATAAAGCGACTGAGCGAGTCCGCGCGTGCGGCAATCGATTTCAAACCACTGCGCGCGTCGTCTTGCCAATCTGCCGGTTGCGGCTGGCGGCGCAGTAATGCTTCCAAACTTGCGGCAATGGATTTTATCGGCGCCAATGAATTATTCATCTCGTGGCCGAGCACGCGGACAAGACGCTGCCAGGCGCGGCGCTCTTCCTCACGCAATGTTCGGCTGAGATCCGTCAGCACGAGCAATTCATGGGGCAAACCGCGCTCGCGAAACGTACTTCGCCGCACGCCCCAACGTCCCGAACCTCCCGGAAACGCGAGCGTGAGCGGCGCGTCTTCATTCGAATCCAAACAAACCGCAAGCCCGAGCTCCTGAGCGCTTCGTCCGAGCAATTTGTCCATTGGCCGCCCGAGCAAATGTTCGCCGGCGCGATTCAACAGACGCAAACGCCGGTCGGGATCGAACGTGAACACGCCGACATCGATTTCGGCCATGATCGTGCGAAGCAGCGCGGTCGCTTCGAACGCCCCGAGGCGCTGCACACGCAGCGTTTCGCCAAGCAAATTAACTTCGAGGAGTGCCTCGCCAAGCGCATCATTTTCGCGAGCACCGCGTGCGCGAATTGAATAATCTCCCTCCCGTAAGGCTGCCAAGAGATTCGTCATCGTTTGCAGCGGACGGATAAGGTGCTCGCGCGCGCTGGAGATGAATCCTACAAAACAACCGAAGATGAAGATGGTCAGCGTCCACTGCACCTTTGCGCTGTAATCGCCAGACCAGAGAATGATAAGGGCGACAGCGGCGGCCGGGGCAACGGCTCCAAAAGTGAGCCAAGTCAGGCGAGTCTCGTGCGAAAGGCGATGTCGATGTTTCGGCGGACGGTTCATTTGCCGGCTGTGATGGCAGGCGTGTCGCCTGCAAGAACGAAAATGTCGCAGCCGGCACGGCTGCCTCTACAGTTCATAAACCGTATTGTTGCAGCCGCCGATAGAATGCGCTGCGACTTAACCCAAGCGCTTCGGCTGCTTTGCGCGCATTGCCGTCATTGCGCGCGAGCGCTTTTTTAATTAGAAATGCTTCGACTTCTTCCAGGCTCATTTCCTCCAGACTGCGCGAATCGCCGCCGGCGCTTGTTAGGCCGAGATCGCGGGCTTTCACTTGTCGATCTTGCGTCATCAACACGGCGCGCTCGATCACGTGATCGAGTTCACGCACGTTGCCAGGAAAAGAATGTTGCAAGAGGCGCTCGCGCGCCGACTCATCGAACCCGGTGATTTCTTTTCGGTATCGTCGCGCATGCTGCTGCAAAAAATAGTTGGCTAGCGGCATGATGTCTTCGCGCCGATCGCGCAGCGGCGGCAATGCGATCTCGATCGTGTTTAATCGAAAGAGCAAGTCCTGCCGGAAGCGGCCAGCGGCGACTTCATCATGCAGATTCGCGTTCGTGGCAGAAATGATCCGGACATTTGCACGCAAAGTTTTGGACGAACCGACTCGTTCAAATTCGCCGGCCTCAATCACACGCAGCAATTTCGCCTGTTGATTGAGCGGGATGTTCGCAATCTCGTCCATGAAGAGCGTGCCTTCGTCGGCTAGTTCGAAGCGCCCGGCACGATCTGTCTTCGCGTCGGTGAACGCTCCTTTCACGTGACCGAACAATTCGCTTTCGAACAGCGTTTCGGAAAGACCTCCCATATTGACCGTGATCATGCTGTGAGAATTTCTCGGCGACAGCGCGTGCAACGCTTGTGCGACCAATCCTTTCCCGGTGCCATTTTCGCCGGTGATCAAAATGTTCGCGTCCGAGGGCGCGACCCGTGGAATCATATCCACCACCGGGCGCATCGCCGGCGCTTCCGCGATGAGATTTGGCATGCCACCGCGCAAAAGTTGATTGGCGGCTTCGAGTTTGCGGCCTTTGCGCAATGCGCCGGCCAGCTCGATTTGGGTGCGCACAATTGCCAGCAACCGCTCGTTGTCCCAGGGTTTCGGCACAAAATCGCGGGCGCCGCGTTTCATGGCCTCAACGGCGAGATTAATCGTCGCCCACGCCGTCATGACAACGATCGGCAACGTATTGTCAATCTCCTGGATTTTCGGAATGACTTCGAGCCCTTCTTGCCCGGAGGTGGTGTCGCGCGTGTAATTCAGGTCCATCATCAGCAGCGCGTAATCTTTTTTTCCCAGGGCGCTAAAGATGCCGGCGAGCGATGTGACTGCGTCGGTCTGATAACCTTCGCCCTTCAGCAAAATGCGCAGCGCTTCGAGCACGTCGCGCTGATCGTCCGCGATTAGAATTCTCGTCACCGTCTAACTCTCAACCGCGTTTCCGCCGCGGTGTCAATCCGATCACAACCAAATCCACCATCACTCGCTACGGAAAATGACCAATGCGACACCAAGGTCTTGTAGAGCGCTCCTAATAAAGCTATTGCGCGCGCAAAGCGATAACTGGATCGACGCGTGACGCTCGGAGCGCTGGCAACAAGCAGGCTACCAAAGCCACACCACTGAGAATCGCAGCGACGCCGAGCAAAGTTGGCAAATCGGTTGCGCCGATGTCGAAAAGCAGGCTCTGGAGCAGACGGGTGCTGGCAAAAACGCCGATCAAGCCAAGCAGAAGACCGGCACCGACAAAGCGCATCCCCTGAACAATGATGAGGCGCAGCACATCGTAACGTTGCGCGCCGAGGGCGAGACGAATTCCAATTTCCTGGGTGCGTTGCGTGACCGAGTAACTCATCACTCCGAAAATTCCGGCGGCGGCAAGGAGCAGCGCGATCAGCGCGAACAGGCCGACCAGCATCGCGTTCAACCGCGGTTGAGCGATCGATTTGGACATGTAATCGGCCAAAGTCTGCGTCCGATAAACCGGCACGGCCTTGTCGATTTCACCGACTGCTCCGCGCAAAGCGGCCGTCAACGAGTTCGGATCGAGCCGCGAGCGAACAAAGATCGACATTGACGCAATCGGGAATTGTTGGTGCGGAACGTAAATCTGCGGTTTCGGCGGCAGACGTAGACTGATCAAATGCATGTCCGCGACGACGCCAACAATCTCGCGCACCGGGGGCTTTCCCGGATCGACCGATCCATTCGGAACGATGCGTTTGCCGATTGGGTCTTCGCCGGGAAAAAACTGCTTCGCGAAACCTTCGGTCACAATCGCGACCTGCGGCGCAGTTCGATCGTCACGATCAGTGAATGCGCGCCCGCGCCGGATTGGGACGCGCATAGCTTGGAAGTAATCGGGGGTGACGACGTTCACCTGGGCAACGGGTTGCTGACCGGCCGGGATCGGACGTTCCTGGATATCGAAGTTGAAACTGATTTCGCTGCCGCTCAGCGGAATCCACCAAGCCGCCCCGGCCGATTGCACGCCAGGCAGAGTGGAGACGCGCTCGAGGAGTTTTTTGTAAAATTCGGCCACTTGCGTCGGCTTGCCGTAATTTGAATCCGGCAGCGCGACTCGCGCCGTCATCACGTTGGTCGTATCGAAGCCGGCCGGAACCTTTTGCAGTCGCAGAAAACTTTCGACCAGCAACCCCGCGCTCGCGAGGAGAACGAGCGCCAGCACAATCTCAATCACGACGAGCGCGGCGCGCGTGCGTCCGCCGGCGGCGCCTTCACTTGAGCCACGCGCAGCCTCATTCAGCGACGTCGCGAGATTCGGATGCGAAGCTCGCCACGCCGGAAGCAAACCAGCAACGATACCGACTCCGAGACTGATGAGGCCGGTGAACGCGAGGACGCGAGGATCGGGCGAAATTTCGTCCATGCGCGGAATGCTCGGCAGAAAAGCTTTCAGTGAGTCGATTCCCCAGATGGCAATCAACAATCCGGCGAAACCGCCAAGCGCGCCGAGCAAAATGCTTTCGACGAGTAATTGTCTAATAATGTGCCAGCGTCCGGCGCCGAGCGCAGCGCGAATGCTGATTTCCCGGTTGCGCGAGAGCGAACGCGCCAGCAATAGATTCGCGACGTTGACGCAGGCGACGAGCAGAACGCAGCCCGCCATCGCGCCTAACATGAGCAGCGCGGAGTGCGTGCTGCCGATCATCGCGCTGATCTCGGGCACGACTTTCGCGCCGGTATAAAGTTTCGTGTCCCGATATTGCCGGCGCCACCCCGCAGTGACGGTGTCGATGTTTGCCTGCGCCTGTTGAATCGAGACGTTCGGATTCAATCGCGCGATACATTGGAAAAAATCGTTGTCGCGCTGCTCAGTCAGTGGCGCCGAGCCATCTTTCGACTCGCGCAAGATCGACATCGACGTCCAAAGTTCGGGCGGGACCGAACTGATCGGGAAGGCAAACCGCGGCGGCATGACGCCGATCACCTGAAACGGCTGGCCATTGAGTGTCACTGCTTTCCCGATGACGCTCCGATCAGCTCCGAATCGGCGTTGCCACAACCCGTGACTCAAAATTACAACGTGATTTCCAGGTTCGTCTTCACGCGGCAAAAATGCGCGGCCAAGGATCGGTTGGATACCGAGGAGCGCAAATAAATCGGCCGAAACAGATTCACCTTGAACATGCGTGGCCTCCGTTCCGTCGGTGAGCGTGCTCACGCCTTGATTAGTGTAAACCGCGACCCGCTCGAAAACCTGCTTTTGTGCGCGCCAATCGACGTAATCGAGGTACGAGATTGACTCGACCTCCGTTCCCGGATCGGCTTTCTCGCGGATATCGTATTCACCGAGCGCGACGAGGTTTTGCGGCTGGTGGAAAGGGAGCGGCCGCAGCAGCACCGCGTTCAGCACACTAAAGACGGCAGTGTTGGCGCCAATTCCGAGAGCAAAAGTCAAAACGACAATGGCTGTGAAGAGCGGCTGCTTACCAAGAACACGAAATGCGTAACGAAGATTTTGCATAAGTCACTCCGATCGGAGGGCGATGATTGGATCGACGCGCGAGGCGCGGCGCGCGGGAATCCATGAGGCCAAAAGAGTTGCGCTAAAGAGAAGAAGGCCGACTCCGAGATAAATTTTCGGATCGATTCCCTTGACTTCGAAAAGGACGCTCTGCAATGCGCGCGACAGGGCGAACGCGCTGAGCAGACCAATCGCCGAACCAATCAAAAGCAATTGCATTCCGTGGGAAAGCACGAGCGCGCGAATCTGGGCTGGTTGGGCGCCAAGGGCGAGACGGATACCGATTTCGCGGACGCGCTTGAGCGTTGTGTAAGCGAGCAGGCCGTAAAGACCGATGGTCGCGAGAAGCAGCGCGAGGCCGGCGAAGAACGAGAAAAGAAAGCTGAGGAGGCGCTGGCTGCCCCACGTTTCGTGGACACGATCGAACATTGGCCGCGCGTCGAACACGGGCTGCGACGGATCGATCGAGCTGACAGTGTCGCGAATCGATTTGTTAAGCGATGCGACGCTCAGGTTCGAACGAACAAAGAGACCGAGGCCGGTTCGTTGCACCTGAGCCATTGAACAATAGATCACCGGCAATGGAGCCATCTCGTCGATGGCGTGAAAGCGCATGCGCGGCACGACGCCGACAATTTCGCTCATCACCCAGCCTTCGTCGTCATTGCCAGCATCAACACCAAGTCGTTTGCCGATCGGATCCTCGCCAGGAAAATATTGGTCGGCCATCGCCTGATCGATGATAATCACGCGCGGCGAATCCTTTGTGTCGCGGTCGTTGAACAACCGGCCGCGAAGCAACGGCACTTTGAAGGTTTTAAAATAATCGCCGGTAACAACCTCAAGATCGGAGTTCAACATATCTGAAGGCTGCGGTCGCCCTTTCTCTTCGCGCCAGAAACCGGTTTGCCAGCCGCCCATTAACGGGGAATTGGAGCCGATTCCCGCGCCCTGCACGCCTGGCTGCGTTGTGACTTTGTCGAGCAGCGCCTTTGTAAAAGTGCCGATCTTTTCGCGACTCGAATAAGTTTTCCAAGGCAACTCAAAGCGGACGCTAAACAGGTTTCGCGGCTCGTAACCGAGTTGGAGCGCCTGCATCTTGGAAAAACTCTTCAAGACGAGTCCAGCGGCGACCAGCAAAGTGAGCGTGAGCGCAATCTCGCTGATTACCAGCCAATCCCTCGCGCGTCTGGCTGAAGGCGGATCGCCACTTCCGGCGGACCCGGTCTTTAAGGCAAGTTGCACATCAGCGTGCGACGCCTGCCACGCCGGCCACAATCCGAAGAGTACAGTCGTCAGCGAGGCGACCAAAAACGTGAAACCGAGAACCGGGAGATCGAAAGAAATTTGGTGAAATCGCGAAACGTCTCCCGGACTCAAAGCGATCAAGCCATCTCGCACCCAAATCGCGAGGAAAAAGCCGAGCACTCCGCCGAGAAGCGCGATCAAAAAACTCTCAATTAACAGCTTCTTGACGATTTCTCCGCGAGTTGCGCCAACTGCGACGTGAACCGCAAATTCTCTCGAACGCGCAGCGCCTCGCGCGGCAAACAGATTTGCCAGGTTCGCGCAGGCAATCAGCAGCACCAACCCAACTGCACCCAAAAGCAATCCGAGATTGGTCCGATATTTTCCAACCAGATTCTCGAGCAACGGCGTGACTTTGGCCGTTTCGTTTCCGTTGGTGTCGGGATACGTTTTCTCCAAACGCGCCGCGATCCCTTTCATTTCCGTTCGCGCTTGCTCAAGCGTCACGCCGGGTTTGAGCTTTCCCCAGACGTAGATCATCGGGTGGATGAATCGCTGCATCCACACCGGGTTATTGCTCCTTCGCATCATCGACAACCAAACATCTGTGTCCTGAGGCGAAGTTACCTGCGGCGGCATTACCCCGATGACGGTGTAATTCTGGTCGTGCAAAGTGATGGACCGTCCGAGCACGCTGGGGGCGGCATTAAACACGCGCCGCCACAAACGATCACTGATCACCACGACAGGTGGAGCACCGACTTTATCTTCATCCTCGCCAAATGTCCGGCCGATCTCCGGCGGCAATCCGAGAATTTCAAAAAAATTGCGAGTCACTGACGCGCAGGAAATGCGCTCCGGATCGCGACCGGGAATGCCGCTAAGATTTCGTGATTCCTTGTGAGTAGCAGCGAGATGTTCGAAAACAGTGTTGTCTTTTCGCCAATCGAAGTAATCAGGCAAAGCAACAGAATAATCCTGGCCTGGTCCGGAGGATTCGTTGAGAACCATGATGCGATCGGCATCCGGATAAGGCAGCGGACGCAGCAACACCGCGTTGACGATGCTGAAGATTGCGGTGTTTGCGCCGATGCCGAGTGCAAGCGTAACGATCGCGACCGCCGAGAACGCCGGATTTTTGATCAACTGCCGAAAAGCAAAACGAAGGTGGTTCATAGGATTTTGTTATTCGGTTCGTAATGCGACGATTGGATCGACCCGGCTGGCGCGGTGCGCCGGGATAAGGCAGGCAATCAATGACACGGCGGTCATGACAAACGCGGTGCCGAGAAGAATGGCGATGTGCAGCGTTGGCACGTCGAAGAGAACGCTCTGCATCGCTCTTCCTGCCAGCCACGCGCCGATCAAACCGAGAATGGTTCCCGCGGCGAGAAGCCGCAGGCCTAACGAGAGGAATTGCGTCCCGATCTGATGCCTCTGAGCACCGAGCGCCATGCGAATGCCGATCTCGCGCCGGCGTTGCGCGACGGCGTAACTCAAGACGCCATATGTTCCAATGGCCGCGAGGAGCAAAGCGACGCCGGCGAAAATCCCCGCGAGCATGGCCGGCGAGCGACGTGCGATAAGGCTGTCCGCGATCCGCGTATCCATCGAGCGGAGGTTATCGATCGCCAGGTCCGAATTGGTCGCGCGCACCAGTCTTCGCAGCGTCTCAACAAACGCTTCCGGGCGCTGGCTCGTTCGCGTGACGACGAAGATGTTGATGCCGTCGGAATCCATGAACGGCAGGTACACCGCGCCCTGCCCGTGCGGTTCCGTGAGCTCCGCTTGTTTTACCGCGCCGACGACACCGACAATGGTGAACAGTTTCGCGTCGTCGGAGTCGTTGCCTTGAACCTTTAACCCCTCCGCCGAGCGCGTGTTTGGAAATACGCGTTGACCAAGCGCGCCGCCACGAGGCCAGTAGCGCCGGGCGAAATCTTCGTCCACCACGCAGACCCGGTCCGCGCGATGAGAGTCCGCCGAAGTTAAAAACCGACCCTCGTGTAGAGGGATGCCGAGCGCGGTGAAGTAATCGCCCGTGACTTGGTAGGAATAATGGCCTTGCAATGATTGACCCGCCGGAGGCACGTAACCCTTCGGTGTGACCGCGGTCTTCCCGTTCTCTCCGCTTAGGGGTACGTTTGTGATCGCTCCAGCTGCCGCGACTCCGGGTTGCTGACCGATTGCTTCCAGCAAGCGGTCGAGGAAAGGGCGGGCGTTATACCTAAACGGCACCGTGACTTCCCCGGTGAGAACGTGATCGGCCCGGAAGCCGGGAGAAACCGCCATCACTTTTTTCAGGCTCAACCCGAGGAGCGCGGCGCCAGCCAGCAGAACGAAGGCCAGAGCAATTTGCGCGACGATGAATCCGTGGCGAAGCCGTTGCGCGGCGCGACTAATCGTGCCGGCGCGTGATTCCGACTGGAGCGCATGCGCCAGATGAGTGCTCAGGTTGAACCAGGCGATCGGCATCGCGATCACCACCCCAAGAACCACCGAGCCGACGAGACCGATCAACGCGAGCCAGCCATCGAACGCAATGTGGGCGCCGAGCGGCAAACGATCCGCGCCGAGAACTTCGAGCAACCGAATCCCCCAGGCTCCGACAACGAGCCCGAGCAATCCGCCGACGAAAGTCAGGAGAACAGTTTCGATCATTACCTGTCTCACAACATGCGCGCGACTCGCGCCCATCGATCGGCGGATCGCCATTTCTTTTGCGCGGCCACTCGCGCGGATCAGAAGGAGGTTGACCAGATTAACCGCTCCGACGAGCAAAAGAAAAAACACGCCAGCCTGCATCAGCAAAAGGGTTGGACGAATCGAGCGGACGTGCTCCGCATGCAATGGCCTAACGAGTGATCGGAAACCCGCTTCGGTCATCATCTTCGCTTCCGGATTGTCTTCTTCGACGGCGGCGTTGTGCGCGTCGATTTGTGATTGCGCTTCGGCCATCGTCGCGCCCGGTTTCAATCGCGCGATCATGTGCGTGCCGCCGCCGTCGGAATGGCGCTGCTGCGGCGTGCGTTCCTCCAATCTGGATCTTATCGGCAGAAAGAGACGCGCTTCCGAGGAAAGGAATCGAAAATCAGGAGGCAACACGCCGACGATCTTTCTCGGCATGGTGTTCACGCGGATGTCCCGGCCGAGGACGTTTGGGTCTGAATTAAGACGTTGCCGCCAGTAAGCGTCGCTCACGATGGCCACTCCGGCGCCTTTGCCTTTCGCGATTTCAGCTTCCTCTTCGGTGAAGGTGCGACCCATCGCGAGATTGACACCGAGCGTCGCGAAAAAATCCGGCGAGACGCGCATGATTTCTGTCTGCTCGGCCGCACCGGTTTCGCCGACGACTTCGCTGAAGTCACGAAAGATGGAAAGGCTCGAGAAGGCCGGAATGTTGTCCCGCCGCTCGTAGTAATTGGTCAGCGACGAACCGGCATTCTCGATTCCGGCTTTCGGATAGGTGTTGAAAATCGTCACCAGCCGATCGGATTGCGGAAACGGAAGCGGCCGCAACAAAACAGAATCGATCACCGCAAAGATGGCGAGGTTTGCGCCAAGACAGATCGCAACTGTGGCGAGCGCGGTAACCGTGAATGCCGGATTCTTCACCAGTTGCCGCAGCGCGAAACGGAAACAATTTATCATGATGTCGATTTATTCGGTGCGTAACGCCACGATTGGATCGACACGCGTAGCTCGCCGCGCTGGAACACAACAGGCAATTAGCGCGACGGCTAAAAGCGTCAGCACAGCAGTGCCGACAGCCCCGGCATCGAGCGCGCCCACGTTGTAGAGCAACGACATCAACGCGCGGCCGACTGCCACTGCGCCGACAAGACCGAGGACGATGCCGACTCCCATAAGCGACATGCCATGGCCAAGCACCAGCCGAAAAATGCTCGCACGCGCGGCGCCGAGCGCCATTCGTATGCCGAGCTCGCGCGTGCGCTGCGTCACTGTGAGCGCCATCACGCCATACAGGCCGACGCTTGCCAGCACGAGCGCGAGAACTGCAAATGCCGCCAATAACGCCATCGTCAGTCGACGCGTCGCCAGGCTTGAAGCGACGCTTGCATCCATTGTCGAAATCTGACCGATCGGTTGATCCGGATCGAGCGCCTGGACTTCGCGTTTCACTGCCGCAACCAGCGGTCCGATGTCGCGCAGATTGGTGCGAATGTGCAGATTGTTCGAGCTCTGCGCGTCCTGCGACGCGCAAATATATTCCTGCACCATCTGCAATTTTTCGGAATTATCTTCACCCGGCGCCTCGTTCCGTGTGCGCGGGACGACGCCAACAATCATCATCGGCGGCGCAGTTTTATCGAGCGTCTTATTGTCGTCGATATATTGGCCGATCGGATCTTTTCCAGGGAAGTATTTTTGCGCGAATGATTCATCGATGATGATCGAGCGCGAATGTCCTTTTTCTCCGGGAAGATCTTCCGGACTAAAACTGCGGCCGCGAAGAATCGGCATGCCCAGAACACGAAAGTAATCGGGCGAAATCGAGCTTACTTCCGCTGACGGCTGCTGACCGGGCGGAATAGGAGGCGTGCCGGTAAGGTGGAAGTAACTATCCTCTTCGTTGTCGTCAAAGGGACTGTTCGAGCTGATCGCGGCGAACTCGACCCCGCGAATGCGCTGCACGCGCTCGAGTAGCTGCGTCCAAAACGCGTCCTTCTGTTCATCTTTGCGATATTTCGCGTCCGGCAAAGAAATCTCAAAGTTGACGACGCCGTGCGGATTGAAACCGAGCGGTGCGTTCTGTGCGTGCCAGAAACTTTTCAAAGTCAAACCCGCGCCGGCGAGCAAGATGATTGCGAGCGCCACTTGCGTGATCACCAGCCCTGAACGCATTCGTTGTCTGCCGAGACCGTCACTTGAGCCGCGCCCGCCCACTTCGTGCAAGGCGAGCGAAATTGAGGCGGTGTGGGAAATTCGCCATGCCGGCCAGATGCCGACGAGAATCCCCGCTGATAAAGCCGCGACCGCAGTGAAAGCCAGCACGCTAATGTCGATCTTCGTTTCATGAAATCGCGGCACGGTCGGTGGCGTGAGCGCCAGAATTGCGTCCATGCTCCAGAGTGTCAGTAGGATGCCGGCGGCTGCACCTATGATTGCGACCAGGGTACTTTCGATGAGCAGTTGCCGCGCAAGAGCCCAGCGGCTTGCTCCAAGCGCAGCTCGCACTGCCATTTCCTTTTCACGAGCGAGGGCGCGAGCCAGCTGTAGGTTGGCAACGTTCGCGCACGCGATCAGTAACACGCAGCCGACGGCAGCGAGCAGTAAGTTCAAGCTGGCACGGTAATCGCCCACGGTCGTCTCAAACAACGGGCGCATGGTGACGCGCCGGCCAGTGTTAGTGTCCGGATATTTCTTCTCCAGATCGAGGGCGATTGCGTTAAGATCACTATTCGCCTGAGTCAGAGTCACGCCCGGCTTGAGGCGGCCGATGCCCCAGAAGCCCTGGTGATTGTCACGGCTCTGCATACCCGGCTCTTTCACCAGCTCGCTCAACGGCAGGATGACATCGGGGTTACGACCGAACTGCAGCTCGCTGGGAAAGACGCCCACAATCTCACGAAGCAATCCGTCAATCATTCCACGTTTGCCGAGCACGGACGGTGAACCGGCGAAGTGCTGACGCCACAAATTCTCGCTAATCAAAGCAACGTTCGCGGCGCCTGAGACATCCTCCGCGGAAGTCAGGTCACGACCGATCCGCGGTTTTAATCCCATCACTGAAAGAAAACCCGAGCTCGCGCGAAGTCCCCGGACGCGTTCGGGCGCGCGAGCTCCCGCGCCCACCGAGAAGTTGAAACCTTCTCGCCTAACGAGTGCGACGTCGGTGAAGCTGCGCTGCGCGGCATGCCAGTCGAGCCAGTTCATGTAGCCGACCGCGCCCCTTTCAAAGTTGTTCGAGCGCTCCCGCAGCACGATCAATTTATCCGGATCGGGATATGCCAGCGGCCGGAGCAGCACTGCGTTCACCACACTGAAAATCGCCGTGTTCGCGCCGATCCCGAGCGCAAGCGCCAGGAGCGCGATCAGCGTTAAGCCGGGAGTTTTAGCCAGTTGGCGAATCGCGTACCGCAAATCGTGCATGGAAATCTTTAATCGTCGGCCACGTCCGAAGGAACTAAAATTTCGTCTCGATTAACTCTGCCCGGCAGCTGGAACGCTTTGCATGTGGCAAGCAACGCAAGGCTCAAGACCCGGCGCAGAAATCTTGACCGGAGTTAGCGCAGACTGGCAGATCCCGGCTATGACGCTAAGAATGAAGATCGCGTAGAGCACAATTTCCAGAACGCCGCGGCCTTTTTCTTCCGAGCGAACAAGAAGTGCATAGGTGGATTCGAATTCGTTGTTCATAAGAGTTTTTTTGGTTGACGCAATTTCCTTATGCAACCGCCGTGCCACGAACTGCATTGTCGATGTAAACGATTCATCGCGAATAAAGTGCGAATACAACGTACTGGAACGATCCGACGCCGATGTTCCGCGAGTGGGAACCGGCCGTTCCATTTTCGGGACAGTTTCACGCTCGCTCCAGGCCAGTCTAAGTGTTGCGCGCAAGCGGAAATTGAACGCAAGTCGCGTGAATCATTCCGTTCGCAATACCGATGATTTTTCGCGAAACGCTTTCAGGATTGGAGTTATTGGACTCCCGAAGTGAGCCGGTCCATCTCAAAGGAAAACAGTTCGTTGTCCGGGAAACGATCCCGTAGCCCTTTCAGAATTGCGCGCGCCTGCTCTCGATTCTTATCGCGCAACGCCGCCACGCCCAGCAACAACTTGGCGAAGGGTTCAAAGTAGTATCCATGGAGGGCGGTCATTTGAAGCTGTTGGATTCCCTTCTCACGATCCACTTCCGACCCCGTAAGTCTGAGGAGAAAGCGCAGCGGCGCGGGCTTCAGGCTCAATAGATAATTCTCAATCCCAGGCCCAAGGTGGGAGTCGAAAGCAGTCGGATCCACCGACAAGAGCTTATCGGCGTAAGGACGGCCTTGATTTATATAAAGCAGCGCGGTCAGGCTCCGTTTGTCTATCAATCCGGCGTAATCCGAGCGCAATCCGTAGGTGAGCGATTTCACGAACAGCGCGTTTGCATCGCGGCTTGATTTCTGGAGGGCGGAATCAGCGAGACGATCCGCCTGACCGATCTGCTGGGTAAAGCGTAACTTTGCCTCAGGATCGGGCAGCAACTTCTTCCGACTTTTGAATCGTGCATCATCGACAAACAGCTCCGATTCGAGCGATCCCAAACGGGCTAACTCAGAGAACAGATATGCGGCAGCATTGGACGCAGGCCCGAGCGGGTCGGAGGGATGATCCTGCTCCCATTGAACGAAAATCCGGTGAGCATCATCGAACTTCAGATTATACATCTTGAGCCAGCCCTGGTAGACCACCTCGTTGTGGGGCAGGACTGAATCCGCCACAGCAACGGGCAAGATCGAGGACGTAAGGCTTAAGAGAACGCTGACGGCAGTGCGCATCACAAACTAAGTCTCGTAAGCATAGACGCGTCGCAAGTTATGTTTGATCAGTCTTGGTGAAAGGCCTTTAAAATGGAGTCCACCCGTGCTCGCCCGGCCACGGGCAATTGGACGCGAGACGTCACATTTTGTTCAACCACGTATAGGAGTCCTTCGCTTCGATATCTATAACGTCGTGTCTTACCCCTTTCGCGCTTGTCGGTCGGATCCCAGCTCAGAATTTCTTTCAGGCGATTCACTCTGACAGGAACACAGCCTTCCAGGCTTTTGCGGCCAACACGCATCCTGCTTGTTGAATCAAAGAAAAATCCGGACAGAAGATAACAAAGAGAACCAAGCTTTTAACCCACCAAACACGCCAAATACACGAAAGAGGTTTGGGTTAACAGCAATTGTTCTCTGAATTTTAGCGTCTTTTCGCGCCTGCCGCGCCGAAGCCGTGCGAAGGCGGGTGTTGGTGGGCGAAAACTCTTGCTTTACCATCTATCTCGCTCGGCCCGCTCGCTCCATTCCTGGGTTCTTGATCTATTGTTCCTGATAATGGAAGAGAAGTCTGTGCAGTCGAGCTACCGAAGCTCGCGCGTCCGCCGCTGGGTAGCTTATCTATGGCGCGAAGGAATACGTGAGAGCCGGCGGCCGATCGCTCCTGCTTTTGCCAAGCCGAATCCGGCGAAGTGGGATGACGCGCGGGTGACCGCGGCCTGGCGCGGTCACGCCACCGTGCTCATCAATTTCTTCGGCATCAAAATTCTGACCGATCCCGTTCTTTTTCCACGAATCGGAATTCGATTGCCTGGATTCACCATCGGACCCAAACGTCTGACCACGCCTGCTCTAAGCGTAGGCGAGCTGCCTGAGATCGACCTCATTCTTTTGTCGCATGCGCACTTCGATCACTTCGACACGCGAACGCTGCACCGTCTCTCTCGCCGTCGGTCAAAGCCTGCTCGCCGCGGCGAGCGGCGACCGGAGGCGGACTTTAACGCTTCAACGAAAGTCATCACCGCGCCGCATACGAGTGATCTGCTTCGCTGGACAAAATTTCGCGACGTGACGGAACTTCGCTGGGGCGAACAAAAATCGATCACGGCTTCTGCTGGCGAGATCGACATCATCGCGTTCCGAGTGAAACACTGGGGCGCGCGGATGCAGCACGATGATTACCGCGGCTACAACGGCTATCTATTGGAGAGAAATGGCTGGCGAATCATTTTTGGCGGCGACACCGCCATGACCGACGACTTTCAACAACTCCGAAGTTACGGCTCGATTGCTCTCGCGATCATGTCGATCGGTTGTTACAACCCCTGGATTCGCAGCCACTGCAACCCCGAGCAAGCCGTACAAATGGCCAAGGACGCCGGCGCGCAGTTCATCATGCCGGTTCATCATCAAACTTTCCGGCTCAGCTTCGAACCGTTCCCCGAGCCGATTGAGCGCTTCCAAGCTGCCCTACGCGATCAGCCCGAGCGCATCGCGCTGCGCGAAATCGGCGAAACATTCGTCTTGCCCCTGTAGCTGGCGTCGCTGACGCCGGATCTCCTAAAAACTATAGCGGCGCTCTAACAGCGTCGCATTCTTCCGAGCGTTTTTCTCAACGTGTCGCGCACCAGCGGCGATACGCAATCATACCCAACCCAGCTCCGGCCAGCGCCAGCAGCGCGAACGTGCTCGGCTCCGGCACGACCGTGATCGTGAATGAGGCCCGCGGGATGTTAAATTCGTCAAGACCACTCGCGACATTCGAGGGACGTGGAGTAGTGGTCGTCGTGAAGAACGTGTAAACCCCCAGCGCGGCGCCAGTAATCGAAAAGCTGATGTGCGAAACCTGATAGGTGCCAGGCGGTACAGGCATGTTGATGTCCACCACCGTCCCACCCAGATCATTGTGCGTGGCAAAATAGCCGGTATCCACGCCGTTCATCATAGGGAAATCGAAGTTATTTGGCCAGCCCAGCTGGTTCGGAACGGTGAACGTAGAATAGGTTTCTGCCGTGATGCTGAAAAAACTCTGCGTCCCGGGAGCCGTTTCCAGCCAGTAGGAGAGGCCCAGAGCTTGATAGCCGGCGAAGGTGAGAGCGGCATCAACCGTAAATGTATCGTTCTGATTGAATATCGTTCCGCTCGGGGTAAACAACAGTGATTGGGTGCCATACCCCGAAAAGGCAGTTCCAGCCGCCATCATTCCGCAGATGACTGTGATGAGTAACGTTTTTTTCATACGTTTTGGGGTTTTCCGTGGTTGGACTTTTATTTCCGTTCACGTGTCAGCGGTGTCCTCATCGTTGGCACTCGAATCCTGCCAGAGCGGGCAGGTGAATGTCACGCTTAGTTTAGCGAAAACCCCGAAACGTCACGATCATCCGGCTCGCCGCGGCGAGCGCCTAAAACTGTGGCGGCGCTCTACCTGTCACGCTTTAGCCTTGGCGAAAGCGGACGAGCGTCGCATTCGTCAACTTCCGATCTTCGCTTGCTCGCGCGACCGTCGGATGTAATCTTTGCCGCTCCGCGCCGACGTAGCTCAGCTGGTAGAGCAGCGGTTTCGTAAACCGCAGGTCACGGGTTCGAATCCCGTCGTCGGCTCCAGCCTTCGCTTGGAGCGCAGCGTAGAGTGAAGGCTGCCACGCCGGAGTAAACGTAGGCGGGCCCCTTTGATTGTGCTTTGCGTCGAGTGCGCTCCAAGACTACGGCTTGGCAGGGCCAGACTTATGACGGACTTTTTCTATGTTTACGTCCTTGCCAGTGAAACTGATCCATCAATTCACTACACCGGTGTAACGCGCAACTTGTCCGCCCGCTTGGAAGATCACAACCGAGGCAATTGCCCACACACAGCGAAGTACAAGCCCTGGAAAGTCGAAACGGCTATCGCTTTCACCTCTGAAGCGAAAGCCCGCGCCTTCGAGAAGTATTTGAAAACCGGCTCGGGGCGCGAGTTCGCTCGTCGCCACTTTTGATTCTAATTCTCAACCGCCGAGCTCCCCTCTAATCGAGATTATAGAGAGTGTTTGAGATTATCGCTGGTTGCTCATCGCTGCTCAAAGATTCTTGGCAAATCTGGTCGCTAAAGAGCCTCAAGATAGTCGGCGAGTTTTCAAATTAGAATTGCAGCGCGGCTGGGCGCGCGCCAAAGAAAATAAGTTTGCACCGTCTCATCGACCCATGATACGAGACGAGGCGTGCGCCGACTCGCGCTCTCACTAGCGATCGTTCTAATTCTCACAAGTTGTTCAACGACCGACTTCCAGACCTGGGAAGGTCGCGATTCAGTAGTTGAGGGTCGAGGTGGGACGAAGAAAGTCGTCGACGGGATGGACGTATGGACTAACGGCGACCCGCCGCGACGATTCCGCATCGTCGGAATCATCGACGATGAACGTCCTGGCGGCATCATCCCAATGGCTCAACTTAAACACACCATCGTGAAGAAAGCGCGAGAACGTGGAGGCGACGCGGTGATCTTGGTGTCCAGTTCATCTCAGCTCGCCGGCTACTACACCGCCACCACGGCGAACGCGCAGTTCTACGGCAACACAGCAACGGGCTTCGGCAGCTCGACGACGGTTCCGCTTACGCGACGCACGTCGAAGTTCGTCGTGATCAAATATCTGGAATGAACACAGAGACGACATGACGACGGCGAAATGATGCGGCTCTCTAACTTTAACAGCGTCTTTCAAATCTCAGTCGGCCTTCACTTGGGATATGCCCTTCTTAGCGATCTTCGCGAGTATCAACTGCGTGACCTCATAGGCAAAGCCGACGCCGCTGGGCAAGCTGCAAACGGCGCCGAAAATTCAGAGGATGCTAGTTTCTTGAATTCTTCAGTTAATCTCTTGCGCACCCTGATTCGCATTCGTCGGCGAGAAATTAAGAGGGTGACCAATCGGATGCAGGCATTTTGCGTTTTTGTTGCGGCATTTTCACTCATCATCCTGATTATATCTGGAATTTTCCCAGATTGGCCAGTGAGCGCGTGCGGACTCTCCTTGCTGTTAGGCGCCACATTGTTCCCTATGCCCTTGTTCTGCATTTTGACTTACGTCTCCCATCGCAATTGGAGGAAGAGTATCAGGAGAGCTGAAGACGACGTTGATCGTGGATGGGCGACAGTTATGGGGCCGATTCTTGTTAAGTTTCAGCAGCGATTTGGTTTGGATTCAAAAACACAAGGCCCCCAGAGGTGCGATTAGAAACCGATGACTTCATGTGAAGCCTCCTAGAACCATCGAAGTCCTAGTTACCGACGGCTGGACAGGCGCCGGGAGCTAAGAAAGGTGAACCAGCGGTGATTTCTGGGCTTGTCTTAACGTTCTAGCGGCGCCCAACGCTTGGCGAACTCAGCAGCCATACGTGTAAGAGTGCTCGGTGAAGAGCCCACGAGCTTAGCGCACTGTTGCTCGCTACCGCGCGCCCTGCCGTTCAGTCAGGAACGTCTCAATCACGTAGCTAGCAAGTTCGTCGTCTGAGAACTCGCTACCATTCGCCTCATTCCTCCAAACGGCTTGCCCTTCAAATTCTAAGACAAACTCCTCTTTGAGAAGATCACTGGGTTCCTCGTGTATAAAATCTTCTTCCTCGCGGTAAGGTTGCGTGAACATGTGAACCGTAAATGTTGCCGACGCCGGTGAGTTAACGGGAAAATGCGATTCCAACTTCAGCGTTAGAGCGAGGTCAAGGTTAAAATCATCTAATCCGAGTGTCTCCAATCCGAACCGCCGACAGACAACTTCAGGTGTCACTGACGATTTCTCCTTTAGGAGCTTAAATACGCGCTCGCGCGCCTGATTTACAAAGCCAACGTTGTCTCTCTTTATTGGTTGTAGGGCAAGATCATTCATCGTGAGTCTAACCTCACATGTGCGAATCATGCAGTCAACGCAGAATCTAAGCCCTTAGGATGGCCGTATTACCCCGTGGTCGAAGGTGTAACCATTGCTTACGGCGTTAGCGGTGAACCAGCGTTAAGGGTAGGTGGGGCCGTATCTTAAAAACATTTAACATTTCGGACTGGAGCGGAAGGCAGCTCACGAACCGCGCAACGCCCAACTACGCCTCGAGAATTTGGTAGCCCGTCAGCTTGACGCGGTATTATTCGACATCTCGACGGAGCACGCAGTGAGACTGACGATCAAGTCCATTTGCGCGCGTCGTGTGATTCCATCGCCCGTGCCATGCCAACCCTGGCCGGGACGCCCGAGCACACTGAAATATGATTGCTCGATTACCGGGAAGCAGGGGTCAAGCTGTCGACATCTAAAAGCAGATTTGTTCAAACAAGCGCCGGGGTAGCTAAGCACGAGCTAAAGCACTCCCAAGCAGCCGTCATCGCGATGTCCGAAACTGTCGTTTTCTTTGTCCTAACGGCCACAGTTGGTCCTGCGTTATACTGTCAAACCGACGGAGAAACTAATGATAAAACACGTGCTAATTAATTGTGTAACAGAAGAGGAAACCATGAACTTATTCAGATCAAAAACGACAACTCCACTCGTAAGAGAATCGATTAGCTCCGAATGCTTTCGGGGTTTATTTCTCATTCCGTTCGCCCTCGCTTGGTTCGCGCTTTCGCCGACGGCTCAGGCGCAGTTATCCCCACCACCAGACGGAGGTTATCCCAACGACACCACCGCTGAGGGCACTGATGCCCTCTTCAGCCTCACAACCGGCCCGGACAATACGGCAATAGGTTTTGATGCCCTGTTCAGCAACACAACTGGGGACTCTAACACGGCCACCGGGTCTATAGCGCTTATGAGCAATACAACCGGCGTTAGAAACACGGCCAACGGTTTTGCTGCGCTCAATAGCAACACAACCGGCGAACGCAACACGGCTACTGGTCGGGCCGCGCTCACTTTCAACACAACCGGCAACAACACGGCCGATGGTCATGACGCGCTCTTTTCCAATGCCACCGGCATCCGGAACACGGCTACCGGTAGTTTCGCGCTCTTTTCCAACACAACCGGGCCGAACAATACGGCAATTGGTTATTTTGCGCTCTTCTCCAACACAACCGGCAACAGCAATACGGCTAGCGGTTATGATGCCCTCCTGAATAACACAACCGGTGTCGGCAACATCGCATTGGGCAATTTCGCCGGTGAAAATCTCACTACTGGCGACAACAATATCGATATAGGGAACCAAGGTGTTGCCGGCGAGGTCGGCACCATCCGCATCGGCGCGGCAGGAACTCAGACCGCGATCTACGTCGCTGGCATTGTGGGGACGCACCTTCCGATGAGTACGCCAGTTTTCGTAGACGCCCATGGCCAACTCGGCACGACACCCTCCTCAGAGCGTTTCAAGGCAGATATCAAGCCCATGGACAAGGCGAGCGAAGCGATCCTCGCACTCAAACCGGTGACCTTCCATTACAAAAAGGAGTTCGATCCAGACGGCATCCCGCAATTCGGCCTTGTCGCTGAACAAGTGGAAAAGGTCAACCCCGACCTGGTGGTGCGCGACGCCGAAGGGAAAGTCTTCAGCGTGCGCTACGAGGCGGTGAACGCGATGTTGCTCAACGAGTTCCTCAAAGAGCACCACACAGTGCAGAACTTGGAAGCAACGGTCGCGCAGCAGCAAACGAACTTCCAGTCGGCTGCCGCGCAGCAGCAAACGGAAATTAAAGCCCTCACAGCAACCTTGAGAGAACAAGCCTCCCAAATCCAGAAAGTAAATCAGCGCCTGGACCAGACGCCATTGTTACCTCTGCAAGTGGACAACAGCCGGTAAAACATTTTCGATTTTCGATTTCGGATTTCGGATCGCCGATTGATTGGGCGTTGAGCGTTGGACGTTTTCAGATCATCAGCGGCCGCGCTTTGAACCAGTCTGTGCTCTGCTCATAGGCGTGCGCGATTTGCTTGATTTCACAGATAGTGCGAGCCGTATCAACTTGTTCTCGTGAAAAAGATAATGCTCTCTTATCTATCCCTAACCGCTGCCATCCTGTTGGTAGTTCTGGCTCCCTTCAATGCTCGCGCTGCCGCTGGCGATCTCTACGAGGCAGACTTTGGCAGCGGCTCGGTCTTCAAATTTACGCCGGCCGGGATCAAGAGCACTTTCGCCTCCGGCATGGTGAATCCTTCCGGAGTCGCCTTTGATTCGCACGGGAATCTTTTTGTGGCCGACTATGGCACGGGTCAAATTCTGAAGTTCGCTCTAAACGGGACGCGGAGCACGTTCAAATCCGGGCTGAACAAGCCATTCGGGTTGGCGATCGACGCCGCTGACAATGTTTTCGAGGCAGACAACGGCAGCGGCAACGTGTTCAAGTTCGCCCCTAACGGAACTCAGAGCACTTTTGCGTCGGGGTTGCAGAATCCGGCTGGACTGGCTTTCGATCGCTCTGGCAATTTGTTCGTGAATGATTTCATGATCGGAGCTATCTTTAAGTTCACACCGGCGGGTGTAAGGAGCACGTTCGCTTCCGGTCTCCATTCGCCGGATGGGGTAGCGATCGACGGCGACGGCAACATAGTCGAGGCGGACGACGGTAGCGGGACGGTGTTTAAATTCTCTCCCGCAGGAGCGAGGAGCACGGCGGCATCGGGGTTTAATCAACCGAGTGGCGTCGGCGTTGACCTGTACGGCAATCTATTCGTCTCCGATAATGCGCTGGGCACCCTCACTCGTTTCGGCACCGACGGGACGAGAATGACGTTTGCGTCGGGATTGCATAACCCACAATATCTTGCTTTTGAGCCGGCGCTCGGTCCGCCGTTGAGTCTAGGTAACATTTCCACTCGTGGGGTGGTGCAAACGGGGGACCAAGTGCTCATCGGCGGCATCATCATTCAAGGAAACGTGGGCAAGAGGGTGATCATCCGGGCCATCGGCCCCTCGCTGACCCAACACGGAGTGCCCGGCGCGTTGCAAGATCCCACTTTGGAACTTCATGACCATACCGGCGCGCTCATCGGTCAGAATGATAACTGGCGTACGACTGAAATAGGCGGTGTTATCACCTCCAATCAGGTGGCCGCGATCCAGGCGACGCACTTGGCTCCGAGCGATAACCGGGAATCGGCCATCATCGCTACACTTCAGCCGGGGAATTACACCGCCATCGTGCGCGGAAAGAACAACAGCTCGGCCGCGGGAGGAGTCGCGCTAGTCGAAGTGTACGATCTCGATCCGCAGAACGGAGCGCGGCTCGCGGAAATTTCCACCCGCGGCTTTGTGCAGACTGGCGACAACGTGATGATCGGCGGATTCATCCTCAACCGAAGCGGAAGCGCTACTGTGCTCACTGTGCTTATTCGCGCGATTGGCCCGGAGCTCACTCAAAACCATGTCCCCAATGCTCTGCAGGATCCCACGCTTGAATTGCACGACGGCAACGGCGCGTTAATCGCCTCCAACGACGACTGGAAGAGCAATCAAGAGCTGGCGATCGAAGCTACGGGATTGGCGCCGACCGACGATCGCGAATCGGCGATTCTCGCAATCTTGAGCCCGGGCAACTACACCGCCATCGTGCGCGGAGAGAACAGCTCGACCGGCAATGCCCTGGTGGAAGTTTATGCGCTCCAATAGCGGCTGTTGGGTTGTAGCGGCTTCGCTCTGCGAAGCGTGCCCTGAGGATCGGCAAATTTCTGGGATTGCGTCGCTCATCCGCTTTCGCCAAGGCTATAGCGTGACAGGTAGAGCGACGGCTACAGCTTCGGCCGCGCCTTATGCCAGTCCGTGCTCTGCTCGTAGGCGTGCGCGATTTGCAAAATGCGTCCTTCCTCCAGCGCTTTGCCTAACAACTGGAGACCGATCGGCAGCCGATGCCCATCCGACTCGCCACGGGACGAGTCCGTGTCGCCGCCGCTACCGGACTTGACGAAGCCGCACGGCAGACTGATCCCGCAAATGCCGGCCAGGTTGGCCGCGTTCGTAAAAATGTCTGCCAGATACATCTGTAATGGGTCGGCGGTGCGTTCGCCTAGTTTAAAGGCGGGCACCGGCGAAGTTGGCGAAACAAGGGCATCGACCTTTTCAAACGCCTGCGCGAAATCCTGCCGAATGAGTTGGCGCACTTTTTGGGCGCGCAAATAATAGGCGTCGTAATAACCGGAGCTCAGAACGTAAGTGCCCAAAATAATTCGGCGTTTGACTTCCGCGCCGAAACCTTCCTCGCGCGTCCGGCCGTAATGATCGAGCAAGTCCTTTGGGTTTTCCGCGCGATGTCCGTAACGCACGCCATCGAATCGGGCGAGATTTGCCGACGCCTCCGCCGTTGCGATGATGTAATAGGCCGCGATCGCGAAATCCGTGTGCGGCAAACTGACATCGACAATCTCCGCGCCGAGCGATTGCAATTGTTTGACGGCGTCGTCGATCGCGGCTTTCACCTGCGGATCGATTCCCTCGATCATGTATTCCTTCGGCAAACCTAAACGAATTCCTTTTAAGTCGCGGCCCAGCGCCGCGGTGTAATCGGGCACGGGTTCGTTCAACGATGTCGAGTCATATGGATCGTGACCCGCAATCGCGTTCATAATCAGCGCAGAGTCGCGCACCGTTTTCGTAAGCGGCCCGACTTGATCGAGTGAAGACGCGAACGCGACAACGCCAAAGCGTGAGACGCGGCCATAACTCGGCTTGACGCCGACCACGCCTGAGAGCGCCGCCGGTTGCCGAATTGACCCGCCGGTATCGGTGCCGAGACCGCCGAAAGCGCCATCGGCCGCTACAGCAGCGGCCGACCCGCCGCTCGAGCCACCCGGCACGCGGGACAAGTCCCATGGATTGTGCGTTAACTTTACGCTCGAGTTTTCCGTGGACGATCCCATGGCAAACTCGTCCATATTTGTTTTGCCGAATGGAATCGCGCCCGCGACGCGTAACTTGCGAATAACGGTGGCGTCGTACGGCGCTCGATAATTGCGCAGGATTTTCGAAGCGCAGGTGCATGGTTGGCCGGCGACGTTGATGATGTCTTTGATTGCAATCGGCACTCCGCCGAGCGGGAGATCGACGTCTGCTTTTTCCGCTTCTTTCGCTGCCGCTTCAAAATCGATCGAGAGATAGGCGTCGATTTTTGGCTCGAGCTCTTCGATGCGCGCGCGCAAGAGGTCGAGCACTTCACGGGGCGAAACTTCCCGGCGGCGCAGAAGCGGTTGCAGCTCGGCGATGTTGAGCGCCGGCAAATCGGTCGGACTCACGGCGCTGAATGGTAGGGACACCGTGCTGCCCCGAAAGCTTTCCGGGGTCGGCGCAGCGCGCCGACCCTACCTTCCGGAATTGCACGCGCCCCTTGCGACATCGCTATTAATTATTCGACAACTTTGGTGACGATGAAGAGGCCGTTTGCTTCCCGGGGCGCGTTGCTCAACGCTTGTTCCGCTGTCAGCCAATCGCGCGGTTCATCTTCTCGGAAGACATTGAAGATCGGCACGGCATGGGCCGCAGCTTCGACATGGCTGACATCGACTTCGCGCAATTTCTCGGCGTATTTCAAAACCTCGCCAAGTTGTTTCTGGAAGAGTTGCGTTTCTGCGCCGGTCAAATTTAGCCGCGCCAGTTTCGCGACGTAGGCCACATCGAGCTCGGAAGTCTGGGCCATCGATTGTCGATTAAAGATGCAAATGACTCACCAGCCAAATCACTGCCGCGGAGAGCGCGATGACAAGAACGAGAAACACAATCCGGCCCTCACGTCGCGCTTTGCGAAGTGAACCGCGCCGCCGCGCCCTTCGGCTATCGTCGCCGTAACGTTTGTCCTGGAGTACGACCGAAGCATCAAGGCGGCTGCCGCCTTCGTTCGCTCGCCTGAGCAACTCCTCGCGTTGATGGCGCGAAGTTTCCTCCGCCAGCCGCGGCGCGTCCGCGATGAGGCGCTCAAGTTTTGCCACTTCGTCCCGCAGCTCCGATTCCCGGCGGGAGAGTTCTTCTTGCTTCCTATGCAACGACGTGGCCGAGCTGGGCGAACGACGAAGCATGGAGCATCACCGGCCGGAGGTGGCCATCCAGAAGAAAAGAAAAAGCGCGATAAAGCCGAAAATAATGAATGGCAAACTGAGCGCGAAGCCGATTTGCATCCATCGGAAAAGTGAGCGTTCGCCGCCGTTGAGCTCGGAAAGATCGGCCCCAACTTCCGGCAGCGCAGCATCGCTGGCCTTCTCGCCCGTGGCTTGGAGGCGGCTGCGTTGCTGGCTGAATTCCGTGCGCGCGTCATCCACCGCGCTCAGGGCCCGGCTTAGTTCCTTCTGCAACTCCGCCGGATTCCAGCCCTTCGGATCGATCGCTTCGATTAATTCCAAATGTTGTCCAAAACTTTCTCGCATCGTCCGGATTTGCTCGAGTCGCTTTTGCGTATCGTAGGCTTCGCGCTCGAGCACAACGAGCGAGCGCGTCAGCTTGTCGGTTATTTCCGCCCGCCCGCGTTCCAGTTCTTCCTGGCGGCGACTCAGTTCTTCCAGTTCCCGCTTTTGTTTTTCAATTTGCTCCTGCTGGCGTTTGAGGTGGAGCAACTGCTCCTGCGCTTTCTGCACTTGCGAATCGAGATGCTCGGGCGCGAGCCCTTCTTCCTCACTCAATTCCAACATTTGTTCGATCGGTCGAATTTTCTCTGCCATGATGATCATGTGCGGTGCCTTTCGTTTCGGCCCGCGTTGCTCTCGCCACATTAGTTAGTGCCTTTCAGAATTCCAGATATTTCCCCAACGAAATTTCGATTTCTGTTTGATATATTTCCGGCGGCAGAAGAAATCCGGCGCGAATGGGCAAAATCGATCATCCAAAAAGTTTCGAGGAGCAGGGCGTGATCGATTCACCGCGTCCAAACGAAAGCGTTTACGATCAATGCATTTCCATTGCTGGTTCGATTCGGGTTGATGAAAGCGGCGCCGCCTTCGGCTGCATCCGCGCGTATATCGACAATGTCTGCATTGGTGAGACGCATATTTTCACGCCCGAAAATACCCACGGACATGGCGTCGAGTACAGAATCCTGGGGCGACTTCCCGAACCGATTGCTGCGCCGCGTCCGGCAGTGATTTCCATTGCTCTTTCGCGGGATGACGAGAACGCGGCGGAAAAGCTAGGCGAGGTTCCGGTGCAATTGTTGCCGGCTCGATTGCCGGAGCGGCATTACGGCGAGGTGGTTCCGCCGGACCAGGCGAAAATGCTGCACCGCGACAATATTTACGGCTCTGGGCCGCCGGCCGAGCAACCTTCGCCTGAGGCGCTCGACTTGGTCCTCTCTTATTTGCCGCCGGGCAGTTCGATTGTCGATGTCGGATGTGGCGCGGGCGCGTATGGACCCGGGCTTGTGGACGCGGGACACAAATGGCTCGGGCTAGAGGTGAACGATCACTGCCTCGAACTGCTCGCGAGGCGCGGACTCCCGTTTCGAAAACTGAAAGGCGCAACGACCCGGTTTCCGTGCGCGGATCGCGAATTTGATCACGCCATTTGCATTGAGGTGCTCGAGCACATCGATGAGCCCGACATCTTTCTTAAAGAAATCGCGCGCGTCATTCGCGGACGCGCGCTGTTCTCCGTGCCGAATCTCGAGGTTCTTCCTTATTTCAGGGACTGGGAAGTGGTGCCCTGGCATCTGCTCGAAGCAGGACACAAGAATTTCTTCACTCGCGCAAGTTTACGCGAATTACTCAGCAAATATTTCGGGCGCGTAGAAGTTTTTTCCTATGGCCAACATTCATTGCGCACCCGCGACGGGATCGCACTGCATATTCACCTTTTCGCTGCGGCCGAATCGTCTGCGGCGTAGCACCAGTCCTTCCCGTGATCCGATCGGTTCAAATCGGGGCAAAGACGGGATTTCCTACCACGCGAAATTAACGACGAAGAGAAGCGAGCAGATTGTGCTTTGGATCCAAATCCTCGACCCGAACGCATTGTCGATCTTTGGAAATTGTAGGGCAAGCGCTCCGCTTGCCACGCGTTGGCTTGGGAACCCACCTGGGGTGGGTATCTGTTTAGCGTCAGAGCACACGTGCATGAGGTTTGGAAGAGTAATGTCATCACTCCCGCGGGGCTTGAGTTTTTAGCGCCGGATGCGCGTCATGTTTATAGGATAGATTCACAGAAAACCGTCCGAGCTCCGGAGGAGCGACATGTCTCTGGCTGCTCGTGAAAACATGTCGCCCCTACGGGACTGAGTAATCGTTATTCAATCATCGCGTCTATAAAAATGGCGCGCCTCCGGCGCTCAGCCTCCAAGATCGACGCTAAAGAGATACTGAGGCGGTTGCCTCCAGCGCTCAAGCGCATCGTTTACCTTCCCTACCGCCCCGGCATCATTTCGAGCAGGATTCCTTTGAAATATTCCGTTTCCGGAATGGTCGGGAGAACAGGATGATCGAGCGCTTGCTCGAAGCGCCGGAGTTTTCTCGCCGAGCGGCGCGCATCTACCAGCGCGTCTGCGATCGTTTGCGCGAACGCCGCTTCGCTCACGTGATGCGAGCACGAGAAGGTCGCGAGCAATCCATCTTTCGATAAAAGTTTGAACGCGCGCAGGTGTAATTCGCGATAACCGCGCAACGCATCGCGCAGTCCGCTTTTCGTTTTTGTGAAAGACGGTGGATCGAGAATGATCAACTCGTATTGCGCTTCTGCTTTTTCGGCGCTGCGAAGGAATGCAAAAACGTCCTCCTCGATCCAGCGCACTTTCAATCCATTCCGCTCAGCGTTGCGTTTTCCGGCGGCGATGTTTTCCGAATTTTCTTCAACAGCCGCAACGTCGGCCGCGCCGGCGCGGGCGCACGTGAGCGCGAACGCGCCTTCGTCCGCAAAACAGTCGAGAACGCGGCGACCCGGCGCGTGTTCGGCGACAATTTGGTAATTTGCTTTTTGATCGAGATAAAATCCGGTCTTCTGGCCGCGTAGAAGATCGATCGCAAATTGGACGCCGGCGATTTGGAAGTCCGTCTCCACTGAAGTATTGCCTCGTAAAATGCCGCTCTTGAGTTCGAGCCCTTCGGCACGACGGACCGGCGCATCGTTCCGCTCGACGATGGATTGTAGGGCAGGCGCTCCGCCTGCCTCCAACTGTCCTTCGGCAAACGAAGCGCTTGCCCTACAAAAAAGATCGACAATTGCGTTCGCGATCAAATCTTTCCGCAGGTCCATCGCCAGCGTCAGCGTTTGTAGAACGAAATGATCGCCGTAGCGATCGATGATCACGCCGGGCAGTCCGTCGCTCTCGCTCCAGACGACGCGACATAATTTTGAATCGATATGTCGCCGCGCCCGGTATTCGGCGGCTTGCGCGATGCGGCGCTTGAAGAAATCGAGATCGAGGTCCTGCCGCTGTCGCGAGAAACGACGGGCGATGATTTGCGATTTGGAATTGTAAATCGCACTGCCAATCAAACGATCGCGCCCGTCCTTCAGCGAAATCACGTCGCCATCCGCCGGTTTTCCGAAAACCTTGAGGACTTCGCTTGAGAAAACCCAGTCGTGCCCATGCAAAATCCGCGCGCGGGGTTTGACGACGATTCCAGCCATAAAGTCGGAGCAAACGTCCAACGTCCAACGCTCAACGTCCAACGCATCGTTCTTAATTGGACGTTGAAAGTTGAGCGTTGAGCGTTAAGCGTTTTCAAAATGCGAACTTCGCCGCAATCCACTATCGATCTTCCCGGAATCAAAAAACTGCGCAGCGGAAAGGTGCGCGAAGTTTTTGATCTCGGTGAAACGCTGCTCTTCGTCGCGACCGACCGACTCTCGGCGTTTGATGTGATTTTACCCGACCCCATTCCCCACAAAGGCGCGGTCTTAAATCAACTTTCAGCTTTTTGGTTCAAACGGTTCGATAACTCCGACATACGTCGCGAGCAAAGGATCGACATCGGAGCCGGCAGGAGCCGAGCGACGAAGACGGGAAAGCCCGAGAGGGTTAACGAGCCGGGCGGCGAGTTAATCAATCACTTTGTCACGGCAAACTTCGATGAGTTTCCAAAAAGTTTACAGCCGTTTCGTGGGCAGCTTGCCGGTCGTTCGATGATTGTGCGCAAAGCCAAGCCGCTCGCGGTGGAATGTGTCGTGCGCGGTTATCTGGCCGGCTCGGGCTGGAAAGAATATCAGGAATCGCAGAGCGTTTGCGGAGAAAAATTGCCAGCCGGCTTGAAACTGGCGTCGGCTTTGCCGGAACCGATTTTCACCCCGGCGACCAAGAGCGATACCGGTCACGATTTAAATATCGATTGGAACGAGTGCCAGCGAATCCTCGGAAATGAAATTGCCGCGCGCACGCGCGATTTGAGTCTGCAAATTTACGAGGCTGGCCGCGATCATGCAGCGCAATGTGGCATCATTGTGGCCGACACAAAGTTCGAATTCGGAACTGTCGATGGGAAATTGCTCTTGATCGACGAATGTCTCACACCGGACTCATCGCGCTTCTGGCCGAAGGACCAATACGCGGTCGGGCAAAGTCCGCCCAGTTTCGACAAGCAATCGTGCGCGATTATCTGGAAACGCTTGATTGGGATAAAACGCCACCCGCGCCGTCGCTGCCCCAGGAAGTAATCGAAAAAACGTCGGCGAAATATCGCGAAGCGTTCCAGCGCTTGACAGACGAGAAACTAAGGTAGCGCAAGCCTCCAGCTTGCAAACTAACTAAACTCCCAAGCGAGACGCTTGTGCTACCTTATCAGGTCGCTGACCAGCGATTTCTCTTCTTTCAATTCCGCGACCGACTTGTCGATCTTCGCGCGGCTGAAATCATTGATTGGAACGTTCTGGACGATCTCCCATTTACCGCCTCGCACACGGACCGGGAATGACGAGAGGAGATCTTTTTCGACATCATAACTTCCATCGGAACAAACGGCGACGCTGTGCCAATCGTCGCCCGGCGTGTCGTTCGTCAGAAAACGCACGGTATCGACAATCGCATTGGCAGCGGAGCCCGCTGACGACAAACCGCGCGCTTTAATCACGGCGGCGCCGCGCTGCTGCACGCTCGAAATAAATTCTTCCTTCAACCATTTCTCATCGCCAATGACTTCTTTGGCCGGGTGATTGTCGATCTTGGCGTTATAGAAATCCGGATACTGCGTCGCCGAGTGATTCCCCCAAATGGTCATGTTCGTCACGCGCGTGATTTCCACGCCGGCCTTGTGCGCAAGCTGGGCGCGCGCACGATTTTCGTCGAGTCGCGTCATGGCAAACCAGCGGTGGCGGGGAATTTCTTTCGCATTGTTCATCGCGATCAAACAATTGGTGTTGCACGGATTTCCGATCACCAGCACACGCACGTCTTGCGCGGCATTGCGTTCGATGGCCTGGCCTTGGCCGACGAAAATTTTGCCGTTGATCCCGAGTAAATCTTTGCGTTCCATGCCAGCTTTGCGCGGAATACTGCCGACCAGCAGCGCCCAGTTGACGTCGCGGAATCCTTCATCGAGATCGGCCGTTGGCACAACCGATTGCAAAAGCGGAAAGGCGCAATCGTGCAATTCCATCACCACGCCATCGAGCGCGCCGAGTGCGTTCGGAATTTCGATCAAATGCAACACGATGGGTTGATCCACGCCGAACATTTCGCCGGAAGCAATGCGAAAAATGAGCGAGTAACCAATCTGGCCAGCCGCGCCCGTGACCGCGATTTTAACCGGAGACTTCATATCAATTCTTTAGCCACAGATTCACACAGATAAACACAGATTTTTTCTGTACAAAGAATACATCAAAGAGAAACGATTCGAATCTGTGAAAATCTGTGTTCATCTGTGGCTAAGTTCTGCCGCTTTTCTGACGCAACTCGCGAATCAGCCGCAGCCGTTCCCGGTCAGACTCGCCCAGTTTTCTCAAGAAGCCGCCGAATCAATCCCATTCGTTTTCGCTCCTTCCGGCTGGAATGCAGTTGCGCGATGGTGCGTTGCATCCGCCGCACCCAATTCGAACGCGCCTCCGTGCCGGGAACGTTGAAGCGGTATTTGCGCGCGAGCAGATCGGTGATCATGACGATGGCAATCCAGGCTTCACTTTGGAAAAGCGCTTCCATGACGGCCGGATAAAAATCGTTTTCGTAATCGTTCTTGTCGATCTTCGGATTGAACCCGGCAAAGTGCGCAATCTTTTCCAACTCGAATCGTGACTGCTCCGATGTCGATGTCTTCTTCTGGAAAGCGTCCTCCCACAAAGCGCGAAGCGGGTTGTGATCATGCGTGGCATAAGTCGCGACCGAAAGGCGTTCATATTCGCTGCCCGGCGTAACGCGGCCGTGATAAAATTCCCATTGCGGAATCTTGAAGCCGGCGATACCTAACGAGCGCAAATTTGGGCGGACGTAATCGGGCACCGTCCCAAGATCTTCGCCGATCACCCGGGCCGCGCCGGCCTCTTCCAGAACAACGCGCAGATATTCTTCGCCTTCACGCTGATTCGCCTCGCCATCTCTCGCGGTCGAATCGTCGTGCGGGGCGAAATGCGGCGCGCGTCCGCCAGTTCGTTCCAGCATCTGGTTCCAATCGAGCGGGAGAAATTCTTGGTTGCGTCGTGGGCGCCAGGGGAATGCGTAGACCCGATAAAATCCCAGCACGTGATCGATGCGGAAAAGATGAAAGCTGCGCCGCACGCCGCGCACGCGTTGCCGCCACCAATCGAAATGTCGATTGCGCATGACCTCCCAGCGGAAAAGGGGAATGCCCCAGTTTTGCCCCCATTTTTGCGTGAACTCGTCGTCCTTGAAATAGGATTCGGGCGGGGCGCCGCCGGACCAATCCAGCGTAAATTCGTTTGGCCGTGAAAAAACGTCCGCACTATAGTAACTAATCCCAAATGGGACGTCACCCATGAGGGCGACGCCGCGCTCTTCGGCGTAGGATTTGACCGCCGACCATTGTTCGTACGCAATCCATTGCCCGTACCGGAAAAACATTTCGCGTCCGGCAAAAATTTCTCGTGTTTTCGGTGATTGCCGATCTAGCCAAAGGCGCGCCAGCTCGATTTTCCGATGCTGCGCGGGCCACTTGTCCCACGCTTCGCTTTCGCCGTTCTGTTCCATGAGCGCGCGGAAGAATGCATAATCATTGAGCCAGGCGGCTTCTTGCGCGCAAAAATCTTGAAATGTGGATTTTCGATCTTGGCTCGCATGCTCGCGGAAATTTGCGAACGCCTTCTCGAGCAGGCGGCGCTTCATTTTCTTGACCCGATCATACTTCACCCATCCTCGGCGAAGGCGCGCAAGATCGACATCGGCGAGCGCGGCCTCAAAGTCTTCGCGCGTTAAATCTTTAGGCGACCCGGGCGCGAGATGAAGCGTGGTCGGCTCGATCGCCATGGCGCTGATTGCGTTGTAGGGGCTGTTATCGCCGCCAGTTTCGTTGATCGGCAAAAGTTGCACGAGTTTAAAACCGCTCTCAGCCGCCCAGTCGATGAACTCGCGCAACGTTGCGACGTCACCGATGCCAAGATCATTCTCGCTGCGCAACGCGAAGAGCGGCGCGAGAATCCCCGCGATTCGCTTTTTCGGCGATAACTCCATCAATTCCCCTTAACCACAGATCAAAAAATTCTGGCCACAGATAAACACAGATCGACACAGATTTAGAAGACGAGACGTTTAAACTCGACCTTGGAACGTCCGAAGTTAATGAGGAGCCCCACTTTTAGGCCGGTGGCCTTGAGCGCGTTCAGTAACTGCGCTTCGTCGCGTTTGTCGTATTGCGGCGCAATTTTTAATTCTACAAGAACAACATTAGCTACGATGAGGTCGGCATCGTAATCGCCAACAACGACATCTTTATACTGAACCGTCAGCCGCCGCTCGAGCTCTGCGGAGATACTGTGCCTAAGCAGCTCGACCTGCATAGAACGTTGGTAAACTTTTTCGAGGTGCCCGTACCCAAGAGGCTTATACACCTCAAACGCTGCGCCGATAATTTGTTCGGTGATTTCCTTGTGTGGAAAGGACCGCTCCTCCTCTGGCCATTCAAGCATCTTATCTGTGTAAATCCGTGTTAATCTGTGGCGAAGAAAATCAGCTTCTTTGCACCTGCCAGTCTTCGACGAGCGTGTTCGGAATTTCTTTCAAAAAACGAGATGGCCGCTGGAAAACATCGCCGTAGCCGCCACTTAAGCGCATGTGCGGAAAGGTGAGATAAAGCTCATCGCGCGCGCGGGTAATGGCGACGTAAAACAAGCGGCGCTCTTCTTCGAGCGCGTCGCGGGCGTCGAGCGAGCGAGCGCTTGGGAACATTCCGTCGGTGAGCCAGATAATGAAGACGGCGTGAAACTCCAGACCTTTGGCCTGGTGAACCGACGAAAGATTCACCGCTTCTTTGTCGCCAGTTTGGTTCGGCGCAGCTTCTGCATCGACATTGCTGATGAGCGCAAGTTGCGAGAGAAACTCATGCACGTCTTTGAATTGGCGCGCAAAAGCCGCGAGCTGATTCAAATCCTCACGGCGCAACTCGTAGTTCGTGAAATTCAGTTTTGCGTAGTCGTCGTAAATCGCTTCCACGACCGACGTGATCATTTCCGAAGGCGCATTCGGCTGACCAGCGGGCGCAATTTCGTCGAGCGTAAATGCGAGTTGTTCCCAGGTTTTCTTTGATCGCGCGCCGACCTTCATGGCGAGCAAGCGCCCGCCAAAGTTGTAGCCGGGGTCGCTGACCCCGGCCGTCGCTGACGCTGTTTTGGAACCGGGGTCACCGACCCCGGCTACAGTCCCGATGGATTTATCCCAAGCATTCCAAAGATTGTCCGCACTGCGATTGCCAATGCCGGGAAGCAATTTCACCATCCGCTTGAACGCGACCTCATCGCGCGGGTTCGCCACGAAGCGCAGGAACGACGTCACGTCTTTGATGTGCGCTTGTTCAAAAAAGCGAATGCCGCTCGTGATCCGATACGGAATACCGCGGCGAGAAAGTTCGAGTTGCAGCTCGATCGCGTGATAGTGCGCGCGATAAAGTACGGCGATGTCGTTCAGATCGACGTCTTCATCGCGCAGCTCCAAAATCCGTTGCGCGACGAACTGCGCTTGTTCGCTCCCATCATTCAGCGCCACGATCGCTGGCTTGACCGCGTTTGAGTCGCGCGTCGGCGCAAGATTCTTGCGAAATTGTTCGACATTGGAGGAGATGGCCGCGTTCGCTACCTCAAGAACCTCCGGCACGCTTCGATAATTCATCTCGATCTTAAAAACCTGCGCGTCCGGATAACGTTTCGGAAATTCGAGAATGTTTTTGAAATTGGCGCCGCGCCACGAGTAGATCGACTGGGCGTCGTCGCCGACTACCATGATGTTGCGATGATCGCGGGCGAGCGTGTCGACTAAATCGGCCTGGATCTTATTCGTGTCCTGATATTCATCGACCAGAATGAATTGAAATTGGCGGCGGTAGAATGCCGCTACTCCCTCGTGCTGTCGCAACATGAACAAGGTCTTCTCGAGCAGGTCGTCGAAATCCATCGAGTTAGTTGCCTTTTTCTTTTTCTCGTAACGCGCGTGAACATCTTTGATCTTGTCGAGCAGCGGCAGGAAGTAGGGAAACTTTTCCGCGAGCAATTCCTCCATCGGGCTCTCGGTGTTGACAACGAAGCTGAAGATTTCCGCCAGCACGTCGCCCTTCGGAAACCGAATTTCCTTCGGATCAATTCCCGCGCTCGCGACTACTGTGTTGATCAAATCTTTTTGATCTTCCCGGTCCATAATTGTGAATCCGCTGGAGTAACCGAGGGCGCTGCCGTGGCGGCGCAGCATGCGGTTACCGATCGAATGAAATGTGCCACCCCAAAGTCCGCTGGCATCGACCGGCAACAAGTTCGCGACACGATCGAGCATCTGCCGCGCGGCTTTGTTGGTGAAGGTGAGCAGCAAAATATTGCGCGGATCGATTCCGTTCTCGAGTAGGTACGCGACGCGATAAGTGAGCGTGCGCGTCTTCCCTGAGCCCGCGCCCGCGATCACGAGCAGCGGCCCTGGCGGCGCTGTCACGGCGGCGAGCTGCTGTTCATTAAGTTCGGCCGCGTAATCGATGTGAACCGATGTCGATCTTGGCGCGCGTTGCAGCGTGTATTGTCGGGGCATAATGCCTGTCCGGCTCGGACCCGGTTACGCTCCTGTCACACCGCAAAGTTTCAAGTGAAGATGGAGGGACGCGCTTCGTCGCGTCCGGCGAATGCATCTGGTAAAACAGGTCTTGCGATCATCGTGATCGCGGTGACGCTCCTGAATCTAAGAGCTCCGCTTTCATTGATGCCAAACGATACCGTAAAGCTCATCGAATGCCCGCGCGACGCCTGGCAGGGCCTCAAGCGACAAATCCCGACCGAAATTAAGGTTCAATATCTGCGCGCTCTTATCGGCGCCGGTTTCAAACACATCGACGCCGTGAGCTTCGTTTCGCCGAAGGCCGTGCCGCAGATGGCCGATAGCGAAATGCTGCTTGAGCAACTCGATCCGCCGGATGACGTCGAGATCATCGGCATCGTGGTGAACGAGAAAGGCGCGAACCGCGCCATCGCCACCGGGGCAGTAACGACGCTCGGTTATCCCTTTTCCATCTCCGAGACCTTTCTTCGCAAGAACCAGAATCAATCGCCGGAAGAGAATTACGAAGTGTTGGAGACGATCAAGAATCAGGCCGAGGTGGCCGGGCTCGATATGGTGGCCTATGTCTCAATGGCATTCGGCAATCCGTACGGCGATCCCTGGAACGAGGAGAAACTGGAGCAAGCGGTAGGGAAAATCGCCGGCCTCGAGATCCGCTCGATCTCGCTGGCGGATACGGTCGGCGTCGCTACGGCGGAGCTGATCAGACGCGTGATGGCTGCGGTGATGCACGATTACGTTGCGTACGATGTCGGCGTTCACATGCATAGCACGCGCGCGGGCGCAGCGGCGAAGGTGCTGGCCGCTTATGATGCGGGGTGCCGGCGTTTCGACGCGGCCATCGGCGGCCTCGGCGGATGTCCCTTCGCGCAGGATGAGCTCGTGGGAAATATCCCCACTGAAGTAGTTCTCGAAGCGCTGGAGCAGCGTGGAGTGAAACTTCCGATCAAGAACGGATTGGACGACGCCATGGCGATGAACGCGGACATGAGCGCAAAATTCTCCGGATGATGAGGAAAGAACCGCAGACCTCCTAATCATTTTCCGCGCGCAAACGATCCTTGCCGGGCGCAGCAAACAGGTCGAAAAAGAGTTTGTTGCATGACGAAGGAAAGTGCGCCACGCAAACCGAATCCCGTTAGGCGCTTCTTCTCATTGCTGGGGCCGGGATTGATCACGGGCGCGGCCGACGACGATCCATCCGGCGTCGCAACCTATTCCATTGCGGGTGCTCAGTTAGGCACTTCGCTCTTGTGGACTGCGTTTATCACGTGGCCGCTAATGGGTGTGGTGCAATTCATGTGTGCGCGAATCGGCATGGTCACCGGCCAAGGCTTAGGTGCCGCGTTTGGTCGCAAGTTTCCTCGCCCGCTTATAATCCTCGCATCGCTCGCGCTTCTGGGTGCGAACACGATCAACGTGGGGGCAGACCTTTCCGGCATGGCTGACGCGGCCGAGATGCTAACCGGATTCAACTCGCACTGGTTCGTGGTGCTCTTCGGACTGGGAATTGCGTTCGCGACGATTCGTTTTCGTTATTACCAGATCGCGATGATTCTGAAGTGGCTCGCGCTCTTTCTGTTTGCCTACGTGATCACCGCGTTCATCGTCGGCCCGGACTGGAAAACAGTACTGCACGACACTTTTGTTCCCTCCTGGCCGAACGGGCACGACGCGTGGCAGAATCTGGTCGCGATTCTCGGAACCACAATCAGCCCGTACTTGTTTTACTGGCAGTCTTCGCAAGAAGTGGAGCACGAAAAGGCGATGGGTCGCCGCATGGTGCGGCAGCGTGAAGGCGCGACCAAGCGCGAGATCATCGACCGAAAACTCGATGTCGGCATCGGGACGTTTTTCTCCAATTTCGTGATGTATTTCATCATCCTAACTACCGCGCTTACGCTGCATGCCCATGGC
>Ga0210407_10000427_pt1 | contig 48455 bp, 40 predicted proteins | sample IncBWC27MmetaG_FD_150860 | JGI IMG/M metagenome (GOLD analysis project Ga0210407, IMG submission 150860) | Forest soil microbial communities from Barre Woods Harvard Forest LTER site, Petersham, Massachusetts, United States - Inc-BW-C-27-M | ecosystem: Environmental > Terrestrial > Soil >...
GTCCACCACGAAATATGGCCGCACTTCACCGGACCGCAACATCGAAGACGCCATGAAGCGCCGGCAGGATCCGTGGAACTTCCTCTTTATCGCCGGGATGTGGTTCCAGGATCTTTTCAACTACGATTTCCGCCGCACCGAGATGTGCATCATTCCTTACGCCACGCAGCAGGGCGAGATTTCCTTCTGCGCGTACAACACCGGTGTGGGATGGCGGCAGATCATCGAGAATATGCATAAGAATGCGACCGTGGCCGAGTGGTACAAGAATCACGGCAAGCACGAGATTTACGCCAAGGGCAAGGCGGTGAACCTGGACACGTTCGAACACTCGCTGGTGATTGACGCCAATGACGCAGCGCGCGTTCGCCACCTGGAGCACGACATTCCGCTGACCGCGGCCGAAGAAGACCGCGCTCGCCGCCGGAAGGCGCAAGCGCTTCAGGAACAAGCCAAGGTCCGCGCGATCTACGAAGAACTGGTGCTCAAGAAGCCCCAGCCGACGGTCGTGCAGATTGGCACCGTCTCGGACATCAATAAGGCTGTTCCGGCGAACTTCGCCAATGCGGGCAAGCCCGTCACCATCGCGCCCGCCAGCGGCAATGGAAATGGCAACGGTCATTCGAATGGCAACGGTGCCTCCGCGTCACACGCTGCCGAGAAAGCCACCGAAGCCGTCGCCGGGGACTAAATTCGTTAGAGTCACTACCCGCAATCTCAGCAGCCCTGGCGATCCCAGGGCTGCTTTTTTTTACGCCACAAATAATGAGGCTGGTGGGCAGATGCTCTGAATCGCGCGGGAAACTATTTTCCTGTTGACTTTTGTTAACGCTTGTGCTATCATATCCTGAGGTAAAATAGCGTTTCACGCCTGTAGCACACGCAGTTTCATGCTTTTCCCAAAACGGTCCACTTGGATTCAAGTCATTTGCAATCAGTGGCTTGCACGCACTTTTTTCAGTGGCGAACCGCTATCTCCCTTGGAATCAATTGCTTGCGCACTCTTTTCTATCTAACGGAGGGTATGACGGTAAACTGCTATAATTTTGGGTGAAGGAATACTTGAAGGAACAGCCCCGATGCCTATCTACGAATACATCTGCGACGACTGCGAAACGCATTTTGAGAAGATCGTGATCAACAAGCAGCAGGAAATTGCTTGTCCAAAGTGTGCGGGTAAGAAAAATACGATACAGCTTTCCGTTTTCAGTTCGGCGAACGGGTCGACCAACGGCAGCTCCGCCAAATCTTCCGGCGGCTTTACCGGGGGTGGCGGAGGATGCTGCGGAGGCGGGTGCGGCTGCCACTAGCGGATAGTTTCAGCCCGGAGGTTCGATGGCGATGGAAATCGGAATCATCCTCTTCTTTATCTTCGCCCTGTTTTTCGTGGTGAGTATCCTTCGAAGTTTGTTTCGTACGGGTGGCTCGACCAGAGCTATTGCACCGGGCAATCGGCCCGGCATCACCACGAGCACGACCGGCAACTACTTTTTTCAGCAATCGTCCGTTTATCCGGCGAGCAGCGATTCGCCTGTTATTCTCCAGTATGATCCGTCGCAAGGCGCACCTTCCTGCCAGGTGCAGGATTCTCCGAGTATGGATTCGGGGAATTCTTGTTGTGCACCGGACACGAGCACTGGCAGCGGGTCGAGCGGTTCCTGCGATTGTGGAAGCACCGGCTCAGGCCCTAGCGGCAGCGATTGCAGCAGCCAGTAGTAAAATTCCGTTTTAGATTTTCCAAATTATTAGATTGAGCTTTCGGTTTTGGAGGTCTCGATCCGATGCTGCCAAACACTCCTGCGCTGTTTTTATTTATCGCCGGCTCGCTGCTCTTGCTGGCGATTCCGGGCCCTGCGGTGTTCTACGTTCTCAGCCGAGCTGTAGGCCAGGGGCGCGCCGCTGGCGTGGTTTCGGCCGCGGGCATAAGTGTGGGGACGCTGTTTCACGTTGCCGCGGCGGTGCTTGGATTGTCTGCGTTGTTGGTCTCTTCGGCGCGCGCGTTTCAAACTGTAAAGTTGGTTGGCGCGGGGTATCTCATTTTTTTGGGACTGCGGATGCTGCTGAGCCGCGAAGAGGAAACGATGTCGGCTTCGGCGGAAGGGCACAGCTTCCAGAGGATTTTTGCGCAAGGCGTGCTCGTCAACGTTTTAAATCCGAAGTCGGCGCTGTTTTTTCTGGCGTTTCTGCCGCAATTCGTTGATCCCGCGCGTGGGCATATCTCCACGCAGATTTTTTCGCTAGGCGTTTTGTTTGCCGTGATGGGGCTGATCAGCGACAGTTCGTGGGCGCTGGTGGCGGGCACGTTGGCCGCGAAACTCAAAAGCAATCTGCGCTGGCGCCGCACGCAGAAGAATATTTCGGGCGGCGCGCTCATCGCGCTTGGCTTGGCTACGGCCTTCTCCGGTTCCGGGGCGCGAAAATGAGATGGCGGCGGACGCCGCGTTGTGAAGCAAAACTCGCGAGAACGAATTCTTAACCTATTTTCCGCGTATTTGCGCCGACAGCCACGAAACAAGCTCCGGCTCCGCGAAGGCTTTCAGCCACACTTCGTGGCCGACTTTGTGATATTCGGAATAGCGCGGCTGGCCGCCGGCTTTCTTTAGTTGTTTCACCATCTCGCGAACGAGATCGACTGGCACGGTCAGATCGCCGTCGCCTTGAAAAATCCACAGCGGCACGCGGGCGATGCCCTTGGCGTTGGTGAAATTGTCGAAGGAACACAGCACCAGCGCGGCCGCCCATTTTTCCGGAAATGCTTGCAGCAGTGTCCAGACGCCGAGACCGCCCATCGATTGTCCGGCCAAATAAATGCGATCGGCGTCAATGGAATAATTTTTCTGGACGAGCGCGAGGATGTCCAGCGCCATTTGCATTTGTGGATTTACTTCGTTGATTTCGGGGTCGCTCCAGTTTTCGTTGCCGGCGCATTGCGGCGCGAGAACGAAAGCAGGGAACTGCGCTTGATTTTCCTTGGTGGTCCAGACGTGCGTTCCCAATTCGTTGCCTTTGGTGATTTGCGCTTCGTTGTCGAAGCCACGGCCTTCGCCGCCGTGGAACCAGATGACCAGCGGATATTTTTTTGCCGCGTCGTAGTCCTGAGGGGCGAACAGGCGGTAAGGCATCTTGTCGCCTTTTTTGTTCGTGTACATATTTTTGCGGAAGATGTAGTCGTCGGGCTTCAGCCGGATCGGCGTTGTTTGCGCGGACGTGGCGGCAGCCGCTAAGAGCGAAGCAAGAAGCAGCAGTAGAGAAACTTTCGTGCGAAATCCAAGCTTCACCAAGAACCTCCGGCGCGCAAAAGTGGAAACACTATCTTACGCAGCGGAAGGAAGTATAAGCCGCCGCGACTATTGCGGCCGCGAATAGTGCGCGATGTTTTCGGGCAACGGCTTCTCGGATTTGCGTCGTGGATCGGGAATCGGCTCTCCAGCCGTCCATTTGAAGGGAATCACGCCCGTCCACCCAGGTCCGTCGTACGCTTCGCCGTCATCGACGGCGAAGCCGGTGCGGACTTTTGCGGAGGCTTCGACCAGCGGCACGGCGAGCACCATCGTGCCCTTTAGCTCCTGCTCGGTGGGCGGGCGCACGGTGGCCCAGCGGCCGCGAATCACGTACTCGACGAAATCGCGCATGGCGGCGAGCTTCGCCGCTTCGCCTTCGACGATTTCGGCTTTGCCCATCACCACCACGGAACGGTAGTTGACCGAGTGGCCAGTGGCCGTCGGCGCGCAAACGATCCCGTCGAGCAGCGTCACGTTCAAGCAAAAAGGAGCCCCGCTCGACAGAGTTTTCATCAGACGGCTCGCCGTGGAACCATGCAGAAAAAGTTTGTCGCCCACGCGCACGTAATTCGTCGGCACCACGATGGGCATCCCGTCCGCGATGAAGCCGACCTGGCACACAAACGCATCATCAAGAATTTTGTAAATCAGTTCGCGGTCGTACGAGCCGCGATCCGGTTTGCGCCGCACCTTGGTGCGGTCGGTAGGAGTAAAGTCGCTCATCCTCGCAGGCTAATTCCTGCGTCGCCCCAGCGCAAGCGCCAATCTGGTAGTTAGGGGCGCACTTGTAGTTGCGCAGCCCGCCTGCGGCAGGCAGGCATCCCACGCAACTACAAGTGCGGGCGCTTGAGACCGGGCCTTAGGGGGCCGGCGTTATTGTGCAATGCCCAATTGCGTCAGCATGAAGGCGTAGTCGAAGGACGTTTCCTTCAGCGCGTCGTACCGGCCGGATGATCCACCGTGACCCGCGGCCATGTTGGTCTTGAGCAATAGCACATGGTTGTCGGTCTTCAGCGTCCGCAGCTTGGCGACGTATTTTGCTGGCTCCCAGTACATCACCTGGCTGTCGTTGAAAGAAGTCTTGACCAAAATGGCGGGATACGCCGTCTTCTTCAGGTTGTCGTAGGGCGAATACTTCACCATGTAATCGTAAGCGGCCTTTTCATTGGGATTGCCCCACTCTTCGTACTCGCCGACGGTGAGCGGCAGCGAAGCATCCAGCATCGTGTTCATCACGTCGACGAAAGGCACGTGCGTGACCACCACTTTGAAAAGGTCCGGGCGCAAATTGGTCACCGCGCCCATCAGCAAACCGCCGGCGGAGCCTCCTTCAATTGCGATTTTGTCGCGCGCACCGTATTTGTTGGCGACCAGATATTCCGTGCTGTCGACGAAATCCGTGAAGGTGTTCATCTTGTTCATCATGCGTCCGGCATCGTGCCAGGGCTTGCCCATCTCTCCGCCGCCGCGGATGTGCGCGTAGGCCATCACCACGCCGCGGTCCAGCATGCTGAGTCGGCTGCCGCTGAATGTTACCGGCGTCGAAGATCCATACGAACCGTAGGCATACACGTATACCGGATTCGATCCGTCCGCTTTTTTCAGATCGCTGCGATAGACGACCGAAACAGGAATTTTCGCGCCGTCTCTTGCGACCGCCCAAACTCTTTCGGATTTGTATTTCGAAGGATCGTACCCGCCCGGCACTTCATTCTGCTTGAGCAGCTTCGAAGTGTGATTTTCCACCTCGTAATCAAAAACCGACGGGGGCGTAATGAACGACTGGTAGGAATAGCGAAAATACTTCGTCTTATATTCGCGATTCAGCTGCGGAAAGGCGGTGTAGACCGGTTCCGGATAGTTGATGCGTTGCTTCGCACCGTTGCTCAGACTGACGACCGTGAGTTGCGGCAATGCGTTTTCGCGCTCCACCAAAACATAAAAATCTTGAAACGCAAGTACGTCGGAGAGCATGACGTTCTCGCGGACGGGCACGATCTCTTTCCAATTCTTCTTCCCGGGATCGTTGACTGGCGCGGCCACCAGCCGGAAGTTTCGCCCTTTGTCGTTCGTGCGGATGTAGAACTGATCGCCGAGATGCTCGGCGTCGTATTCAATATCCTGCTCGCGCGGCGCAATCAGTTTCCATTCGCCCGTTGGATTGGCCGCTTCGAGAAAGCGGGCTTCGGACGTGGTGTGGCTGCTCGAATCCAACAGGATGTATTTGCGGCTGCGCGTTCTGCTGGCGCTTACGCTGAAGCGCTCGTCTTTCTCTTCGTAAACCAGGTCATCACTCTTGGTGTCCGTTCCGACCTTGTGCCGGTACAGGCGATAGTGGCGCTTTGCCGGATCTTCCACCGTGTAGAACAACGTTTGATTGTCCGCCGCCCATACCACCGATCCGGTTTTTTCCGCGATATCGGGCAGGTCTTTTCCGGTGCGCAAATCCCGCACGTGCAGGCGATACTGCCGGAAGCCGGTGTTGTCCGTGGAATACGCCAGCAAATTGCCGTCGTCGCTGACGGTATACGCAGCCAGCGACATGAACTTCTCGCCCTTGGCCAGTTCGTTCACGTCCACCGTGACCCGTTCGGCGGCCTCCACGCTGCCCTTTTTCCTGCAGAAGATTTGGTACTGCTTCCCAGCCTCCCAGCGCGAGTAATAAAAATATTCGCCGTCTTTGTAGGGGACGTTCACGTCGGTTTCTTTCACGTGGCTCAGCATTTCTTCGTAAAGTTTTTTCTGCAAGGCTTCCGTGGGGCTCATGATCGCGGCGGTGTAGGCGTTCTCCGCTTCGAGATACTGCGCTACTTCGGGGTTCGATTTTTCACGGAGCCAGCGGTAGTCGTCGACCAGATCGCCGCCATTGATGTGATTCTCCGTGTGGATTTTCTTGGCTACCGGAGGGTTGGCATCCGCAGCCGCAGTGTCGCGCCCATCATCAGCTCGCGCGATGACCGATGGAAGAGTCCAAGCGATCGCGACACACATCACAACCTGAAAAATGTTCACCATTGACGATTTGCTCTGCATTGCATTTATCCTCGATTTTGGAAATGGACGCATCACCGGCTAGCCTCACTTGGCGAGCCACAAAGCATAGTCCAATTGACGCGGCTTTGGAATCGTGTACGCTGAAATACTTCACCCGCGAAGCGAGGCACACATGGGCACCGCGAAACCAGTTTTCACCAGCGAAACATTCAAGTTTTTCAAAGACTTATCGCGCCACAATAAAACAGTCTGGATGCACGCCAACCGCGACCGTTACGAAGCCGGGATCGTGAAACCCTTTCGCCGCTTGCTGGAAGAGTTGTCTCCCGCGGTGCTGGCACTCGACGACCGCTTCGACACCAGCGGGCGCACGGGAGCAAACTTCTCTCGGATCAACCGCGACATCCGCTTCGCCAAAGACAAGACGCCGTATAAAACACAAATGTATTTGAAATTTTCCGCGAACGCGGAACGCGGCCGCGAAACCGGCCAACTCTACGTGGGGCTGTCTCTCGACGCGGCCACCGCCGGATTTCGCATCTATTCCGGCGCCAAACGAAAAGAATCCGTCCTGGCTCTGATCGCCGAGCCCCATGCGCTGGCCAATCCGCGCTGGGCCGCGCAGCAAAAGAAACGCCTCGCCCGCCGTTACGAAAGCTACTGGTACACCATGGAAAAAGGCGAGTGGACCAAGCACGACGGCTGGCCGCTCGTTCCAGAAGACTGGAAGAAAATCCAGGCCTGGATCGTCCGCAAAAAATTCGCCTCCCCAGCCCCCACGCGCGCCACGTTCCCCCGCGATGTCGCCAAGATTTTCCGCGACCTCTATCCGCTGCTCCAGTTTACATCGCTACAAGATTGACGCTATGCGCGCACTCGCATACGATTCCGCGCGGACGGGGATGGATTTGCGATTGATCCGGAGGGCGAGCCGAGCTCAAGCAGAACACCGCAGTAAGTGTTGAAGGAGAATGGCGAAGTGAAACGAGCCGCGAGTATTGCTGCATGGGTGACGATCGGGCTGCTTGGCGCGGGTGCGCTGGGTGGCATCGCGCTGTACCGCGGTGAATCCATTAGCGCGATCTGGTTCGTCGTTGCCGCGGTTTGCTGCTATCTCGTTGCGTATCGGTTTTATTCGGCGTTTGTCGCCGCGAAACTTCTCGCGCTGGATGACTCGCGCGCTACGCCTGCCGAGATTCATGATGATGGGCGCGATTTTGTGCCCACCAACAAATGGGTTCTCTTCGGCCACCATTTTGCCGCCATCGCCGGCCCCGGCCCGCTGGTAGGTCCAACGCTGGCGGCGCAATTCGGATATTTGCCGGGAACGATTTGGCTGATCGCCGGAGCTGCGTTCGCGGGATGCGTGCAGGATTTCGTCATTCTGTTTTGCTCGATTCGTCGCGACGGCAAGTCGCTTGGGCAAATGGCGCGGGAAGAGGTCAGCGCGCGTGGCGGCTTCATCGCGCAAATCGCCGTTCTGGCGATCATGGTGATTTTGCTCGGCGTTGTGGCGCTGGTGATTGTGAACGCTTTGAAATCTTCGCCCTGGGCTACGTTTACCCTGGCGACGACGATTCCCATCGCGCTTCTGCTGGGGCTTTACCTGCGTTTTCTGCGCCCGGGCCGCGTGCTTGAAGCTTCGCTGATTGGCGTTTCTCTGGTGCTGCTCGCGGTTGTCGCCGGCCAGTGGGTGGCGGATTCTCCGTCGCTGGCGAAAATCTTCACGCTCGGCGGAGTTCCCCTCGCATTCATTTTAATATTTTATGGATTCGCAGCGTCGGCGCTGCCAGTCTGGTTATTATTGGCCCCGCGGGATTACCTCAGCGCATTCATTAAAGCGGGGGCGATTTTTTCGCTGGCCGGCGGCATTCTTTTTGTGCGACCACATATTTTGATGCCGCCGCTGACCAAATTCATCGACGGCACGGGGCCCGTGCTGGCGGGGAAAATCTTCCCGTTTTGTTTCATCACGATTGCTTGCGGCGCGATCAGCGGATTCCATTCGCTGATCTCTTCCGGCACGACGCCGAAGATGATTCTTCACGAACGTCAGTCACGCCTGATCGGCTACGGCGCGATGCTGCTGGAATCGTTCGTGGGAGTTATGGCTATGGTCGCGGCGTGCTCGATGACGCCGGGCGTTTATTTCGCCATTAACAGCCCGCCGGGAATCGTCGGCGCCGCTCCGGAACTTGCGTCGGCCACCATCACCGGTTGGGGGTATCCTGTGCAAGCGCGGACCATGACGGATATGGCTCACGCCGTCGGCGAGCAAACATTGTGGAACCGCACGGGTGGCGCGCCTTCTCTCGCCGTGGGCATGGCGCAAATTTTTTCAAACACCATCGGCGGCACGCGGCTTCTCAGCATCTGGTATCACTTCGCGATCATGTTCGAGGCGCTTTTTATTCTTACCGTGCTGGATGCGGGCACGCGTGTGGGCCGCTTTATGGTGCAGGAACTCGGCGGGCGGATCTGGAAACCTTTCGGGCGCACCAGTTGGATGCCGGGAATTATTATTTCCAGCGGAATTATTGTCGCTCTGTGGGGCTATTTTCTGTATCAGGGCGTAATCGATCCGCTCGGTGGCATCAATTCTCTGTGGCCGCTGTTTGGCATCGCCAATCAGCTTTTGGCTGCGGTTGCGCTCGTTCTGGCTACCACGATTTTGCTGAAGATGGGGCGCCTGCGCTGGATTTGGGTGACGGTGTTGCCAATGGTCTGGCTGATTGTGGTCACGATGACGGCGAGCTATCAGAAAATCTTCAGTGCGAACCCGCGCATCGGATTCCTGTCCTTTGCAAATTTGCTCGCCTCACAAATCGCCGCCGGGAAGATTTCTGCAGTGAAGATCGTGGAAACGCAACGTGTAATCTTCAACAATCGTCTTGACGCTGGTGTTACAGCCGTCCTTGCGACCATGATCCTCGTGCTCGTCGTCGAAGCAATCTTTCAGTGGTATTCGATTCTCAGCCGGCGGCGGGAATCCATCCTGCACGAATCGCCCTACGTTGCAACAAAATGGGGCCCGGGATTTTCCGGCGCTGCGTACGGAGACGATTAATGGGGGCCATTTTCAATCCCGGGAGGCATCGCGCGGAATCAAACTTCGCAGAGCCAATCCGGCGTTCGCGAGTGCGGCGAATGTTGCGCGCTTTTTGGCGCGGCTTGCGCGATTGGTGCGGCGACTCCGCATACGAACGCTATCTCCACTCGAACGCCGCGAAAAATTGCGAGTGTTTGGCACTGACGCCCAAACAGTTCTACGTCGAGCAGCTCAACAGGCGCTACTCGCGCCCCAGTCGCTGCTGCTGAAAAATTTTTGCCGGCGGCAATTCTTGGGCTACAATCCAACCAAATCCAGGCCCACCTATGCATCTTCATTTCGACGGAGGCATTTCTCATGGCACTTGATATGGAAAAGCTTCATGAATTTCTTGGCAGAGCTGTGGTGGATTTCGGCGCGACCTTCAACGCCGCGTTGATTCGCCTCGGCGACAAGCTCGGTCTGTACAAAGGACTCGCAACCGGCGGTCCACAAACTCCCGGAGAACTCGCCAAGCGCACCGCGACATCCGAACGCTACGTCCGCGAATGGCTGAGCGCGCAGGCTGCGGGCGGTTACGTCACTTACGATCCGGCAAACGGCAAATTCCATCTCACCGAGGAGCAGGCCTTTGCCATGGCCGATGAAAACAGCCCGGCGTTTATGCCCGGAGCGTTTCAAGTGGCGCTTGCGGCCATCAAAGCCGAGGAGCAGCTTACGGAACGGTTCAAGACCGGGGAAGGCATGGGCTGGCGCGAACATCACCATGAATTATTTGTCGGCACGGAGCGATTTTTTCGCCCGGGTTACGCCGCCAATCTCATCGGCGCGTGGATTCCGTCGCTGGAAGGCGTGGATGCGAAATTGAAAAGTGGCGCACGGGTAGCGGATGTGGGCTGCGGTCTGGGCGCTTCCACGATCCTCATGGCCAAGTCTTATCCCAAGTCCGAATTCATCGGTTTCGACTACCACGACAAATCCATCGAAACGGCGAAACAACGCGCAAAAGAAGCCGGCGTAAATGGCCGCATACGCTTTGAAGTTGCGAAAGCAAAAGACTATCCCGGCAAGGACTACGATTTCGTGACGTTCTTCGATTGCTTGCACGATATGGGTGATCCCGCCGGAGCTTCCACGCATGTACGCAGCACGTTGAAAAAGGATGGCACGTGGATGATTGTCGAACCGTTTGCGGGCGACAAACTGGAAGACAATCTCAATCCCATCGGCCGCGCGTTTTACGGCGCTTCCACGCTGCTATGCACGCCGGCTTCGCTATCACAAGAGGTGGGGTTGGCGCTCGGCGCGCAGGCGGGAGAAAAGCGCATTCGCGAAGTGGTTACGGGCGGCGGTTTCACGCGGTTCCGCCGCGCCACGCAAACGCCGTTCAATCTTGTTTTCGAAGCGCGGCCCTAGGCCGCGAATCTTCGGCGTGTCGACAGGCCTGGCCTCCGGCAGAAATTCCTAAAGTACTTCGTCCTCGTCGGCGTCGCGTTTCAACGCGGCGGTTTTGTGCGTGATTTTCACGGTGTGCGAGCGAATTCCCGCGATAATCGCGCGGCGCGATTCGGCGGGCAACATCTCCGGAGCGAAGACGCCGGCCATCTCGCGGGGAAAATGTTTGACGAACAACGCCGCTGCGTGTGCGGTCGCATACGCGACGGGCGTGGTAAAGAGCCCTTGCTGCCTGATCTGGTAGAGCGTCGGAAACATACAATCGGTGCGGATCAGCAGACGCTGATCTTCCTTTGCTCCGCGTTTGACGCCGGTCACGAGTACCGCCGCGGCAAATCGCGCATTCTGCAGGATGCCCTGGCGGATGAGATTGGCGATCGCCCGCGGCGATGACGTCTGCGGAAACCTTTGCTTCTGCATCCCGCGTGATTTCGAAAGTTTTCCTTGTTTGTACCAGCGCCGCAGCCGGTCAAATTCGTTGCCGCCGATTTTTACGTCCATGTTGCGCATGGGTATGAAGTAGGGAAGCGTGGCCACTTCGTCCTGCGCGGCGAGGACCACATTGGCCGTTCCGATGGGATCGGGAAAGCGGAATTTCTCCAACTCGGCGAAGCGCTTCCCCATTTTAAATCTTCTGTTGCGGTAAATGCGCGGATGCGAGATCGCCTCGTCAAAGGAAACTTCCGGCGACCATTGCGAAATGGGGTCGTCGCTTTCGCTGCTCTCATATAGACGGATTTGCACGGATTCGACTTCATCGAGCGGTTCAGCCGAGCGCTTCACCAGCAGGTTCGTCACGCCGGGCGCGGCGCCGGCGTTGATCAACGCCGCCCGGTTTTTTTCTTCGAACCGTTTGGCAAACGAAAATTGCTCGGCCTTAAAGGGGTTTCGGGTGAGGTGCGAACTCAAATCGACGTAGTGCGCGCGGAGGTGCAGCGCCGCGCGCATCACAATCAGGTTAAAGACGGAAGCCGAGGCGTTCACAATAAGATGGCAGCCGCGCGCCGCCCGGATAATGCCGCGCAAATTTCGCGCGTTCACTTCAGCGATGGGAATGGTGCTCTTTTCTCCCAAAAAGCGCCGTGCGCGCTGCGGATCGCGGTCTCCGCACCACACCGTATGTCCTTGCCGCTCCAGCAATTTTGCGAGAAGGGAACCGGTCGCTCCGGCCCCCAAGACGAAGATCCGCATGGCGTGCCAAAAACTCTATCACACTCTCGCGATTGGTCTCATCGCGCTTGCCCGCGGTCGCAATTGCGCCTTGGCAAGGAGCGGGCGTACACTGTGGTTGTTACTCCGATCCCGGCGGCCTGATGGGGAGACATCCCAAGGCTGGCGGGGCGACGCTCTCGCTGTTCGGAGAGAGCTGAGGGTTCGGGTGGAAACGCCTGGGCCTCCCGTGTTTGGAAAGGAGCGGATCACCGAAAATACGTATATTTTCGGCGAGCGCCCGATTCCACTCACCGGATCGGGCTTTTTCTTTTGCCCAACTGCGTAAATAGGATCCGGCCGCGAGCCCGCTGCATCCAACTCTCGGTCGCCAAAAATGACGCTACACGACAAATTCGGCCGCCAGATCACCGACCTGCGCATCTCCATCACCGACCGCTGCAACTTTCGCTGCGTCTATTGCCGCTCGGCCGATCCGGAAAATTATCGCGACCACGATGAAATCCTCTCGTGGCCGGAACTCGACCGCCTCGCCGTCATTTTCCTCAAGCTCGGCATTCGCAAAATTCGCATCACCGGCGGCGAACCGCTCGTGCGCGAAGGAGTCGAAGACTACATCGCCCGCCTCCATGCTCTCGGTGTCGAAGATCTTTCCATGACCACGAACGGCCATCTTTTGGCCGACCGTTGCGAGCGCCTCATTGCCGCGGGCTTGCGCCGCATCAACATCAGCCTCGATTCGCTCGATCCGGCCAAATTCGAACGCATCACGCGCACGAAATCCTTCAACACGGTAATGCACAGCATCGACGTAGCGCAGAAATCGCAGCTCGCGCCCGCCAAAGTGAATGCGGTGCTCGTCCGCGGGATCAACGACGACGAAGTGGAAGCCTTTGCAAATTTCGCCCGCGAAACCGGCGTCATTATGCGCTTTATCGAATACATGCCGCTCGACGCGGACCGCCACTGGACACGCGGCCACGTCGTCCCCGCCGCGGAAGTTCACTCGCGCATCCACGCCCGCTGGCCGCTCGAGCAAATTCCTCACGAGCGCAGCGAGACCGCGCGCAAATACCGTTTCGCCGACGGCGCGCCCGGAGAAATCGGATTGATCGCCCCGGTCACGCAGCCCTTCTGCGGCCACTGCTCCCGCATTCGCCTCACTTCCGACGGCAAGCTTCGCACCTGCCTCTTCAGCAAAGACGATCACGATCTTCGCGCGCTGCTCCGCGAGGGCGCCACGGACGACGACCTCTCCATCTATATCAGCTCCGTCGTGCACGAAAAAGAAGAGGGCCATCGCATCAACGAGCCCGGTTTTATCCAGCCATCGCGCACCATGGTTTTCATCGGCGGATAGCGAGCATTGCCGTGTTGGCGGCACGCCGATTGTACTCTCGACCGCTTGCCCGCTTTGCGTTAGCATGAAAATTGCGGCACCAAGCTTCTTTTGCGCTGCCCCCGCCCGCGAGATCGGATTTCGAATGCCGGATGAAGACGACGACCAGGAACAAGACGAAACTCCGGAACCCGAACCCCGCTTGTTCACGTTGACGGAGGCTGAACGCACTCGCCGCGACCTCGAGCCATTTTTGCTCGAGGCCATGGACTGCCGGAAAAAACTCGCCGGCCTCGAAGAGGATCTTTCCGCCGTTTCCACGCGCATCATGATGATGGGCGGCGTGGTCGTTCCCTACGAAAAACTCGCAGCCATTCGCGCACAGCATGACCAGCTCGCCGCCTCCTTCAAATCCGCGCTCGGCCGCATTCTCGAGACCGGCTGCATCATCAAGGATCTCGAAGTCGGCCTGCTCGATTTTCCGTCCGTCATCGACAATCAAGACGTCTATCTCTGCTGGAAACTCGGGGAAGACCGCATCCGTTTTTATCACCGCCAGGACGAAGGATTCTCCGGCCGCAAGCCGCTCGATCCCCGCGACCTCGGCCCCGGCGACACCGTCCAGTAGCACAGGCCTGCCTGCCGCAGGCGGGTTTTAGCCTGTGCCGGTTTGCGCCCAGCATCGGAGCCATTGCGAACGCCCAAGTTTTGATTCCGTAGGAGTGGGGTTTATCTGCCGCAGGCAGGCTCGTCCCACCCTCTTTTTCCGAAAGGATTTCTCTTGTCCGCGCATCCCGAAAATCGTCTAAAGGATTCTGCCAGCCCCTATCTCCGCTCCGCCGCGCACCAGCCCATCGACTGGCATGAATGGGGCGACGCCGTCTTCGCTCGCGCCAAAGCCGAAGACAAGCCGATCCTCCTCGATATCGGCGCCGTCTGGTGCCACTGGTGCCACGTCATCGACCGCGAAAGCTACGAAAATCCCGAAATCGCGAAAATCATCGGCGAGCATTTCATAGCTGTAAAAGTCGATCGCGACGAGCGCCCAGACGTCGATTCGCGCTATCAGTCCGCCATCAGCGCCATTTCCGGGCAAGGCGGCTGGCCGCTCACCGGTTTTCTTTTGCCCGATGGAAAACCCTTTTACGGCGGCACGTATTTTCCGCCCGAAGATCAAATGGGCCGTCCCGGTTTTCGCCGCATGCTGCTGGCCGTCGCCGATTCGTACCGCACCAAACGCAGCGAACTCGAACGCGCCGCCAACTCCATCTCCGACGCCGTCGCGCAAGCCGAAGTCTTCACCGGCGCACGCGCCGAATTCGATCTCGGCGTCATCGACGCGCAGATCAAATCCATCACGCAGCAATTCGATATCAAGAACGGAGGCTTCGGCCGCGCGCCCAAATTTCCCCACGCCTCAGCCATCGATCTCGTCCTCGAACGCTATCAGCAAACAAAAGAAAAGCACTTGCTCGCCATCGCCGAAACCACGCTCGAAAAAATGGCCCGCGGCGGCGTCTACGACCAACTCGCCGGCGGCTTCCACCGCTATTCCGTCGACGAGCGCTGGCTCGTCCCTCACTTCGAAAAAATGTCGTACGACAATTCGGAGCTCCTCAAGAACTATTTGCATGCTTCTCAAGTTAGCGAAAGGCACGATTGGGAGGCGTCTTTTGGTGATACAGCCCAAAGCATCGTTCTTTGGGTGAATGCAGTTCTATCGGATCAAGAACGCGGCGGATTCTACGCAAGCCAGGACGCAGACTATTCTCTCGACGATGACGGCGACTATTTCACGTGGACTTTGGAGGAAGTCCGCTCCGTCCTCACGCCGGAAGAGTCCCGTGTCATCGAGCTCTACTACGACGTCGAAGCTCATGGCGAAATGCACCACAACCCTGCAAAGAATGTTTTATGGATCGCCATGGGTTTCGACGATATTGCGAGGGCTTTAGGGCGCGACGCAAAGGACATCGTTACCATCAAATTAGCCGCAGAAAACAAGATGCTGAAGGCGCGTCTTGCACGCCGCACGCCTTTTGTGGATAAGACGATGTACGTAAGTTGGAACGCGATGTTCGTCTCCGCCTACCTAGAAGCGTTCCACGCCAACTTCACCCCGGAGATCGCCGAAAACTGCCGCACATTTGCTCTCAAAACCCTCGACCGCATGTTGCAGGAAGTCTGGAGCGAAACTCGTGGCTTTGGCCATCGCCTCGGCGGCCCCGCGCTTGACGGCTCCCTCGACGATCAAGTCTTCGGCGTGCTCGCGCTGCTCGACGCCTACGAATCCACTCTCGACCCGCGCTATTTCGCCGCCGCGCAAAAAACTTTGGATCTCGCCATCGCCCGTTACGGCGACGCCGAAGGCGGCGGCTTCTTCGATCGCCCCTCCGACGCCGCACCCATGGGCGGCCTGGACGTGCGCCGCAAACCCTTTCAGGATTCGCCCACGCCCGGCGCCAACTCCGCCGCCATCATTGCGCTTGTTCGAATGCACGCTTTCACCGGCGACGATCGCTACCACGCCTTCGCCAAAAAATCCCTCGAAGCCTTCGCCGGCATCGCGCCTCAGTACGGCCTTCACGCCGCCACCTACGGCCTCGCCGCCACACTCTTCGCCCATCACCCGCTGCAAGTCGTCATCACTGGCCGCGCCGACGATCCCGCCGCCCAAGCCCTCGAAGCCGCCGCCCACGGCGTCTATCGCTTCGGCAAATCCGTCCTCCGCGTCACACCCGAAACCCCGCAGCTCCATCTCGCCGGCGCCCTAAAAGCAACTCTTCCGCATCTCCCCGCCGACAAGCCCCTCGCCGTCGTCTGCTCCGGCCAAACCTGCTTGCCTCCACCTAGCGATCCCGCCCAACTCAAAGCGCTGCTCGAAAATGGATACATCGGCAGTGCCACCGGCGCCAGCTCCGCGTAGCCTGCTGGCGGTCACTCCGGTGAAAAGCGTGAGAGAATGACAAACTCACCTTCTGCCGGAATGAGCGCTTGGAACTCACGATCCATTATCGAGGGTGTATACTAGCCCCTAGAAACGACGGCCTATGCCCCAAAGTGAAATCATATTCTCCGTGCAAGAATCCCCAGAGGGCGGCTACCAAGCCCGCGCGCTCGGCTTCTCTATTTTTACGGAAGCAGACTCCCTCGATGAGCTGAAGTCGATGATCCGTGACGCCGTCTCGTGTCACTTCGATGCTGCCGGCAAACCCCGCGTAATTCGCCTTCACATGGTCAAAGATGAGGTAATTCCTGCTTGAACCTTCTCCGTGACTTTAAAGGAGAAGGCTTAATTCGGTAGTTGCGGCAAAATAAAAAGGACGCGATGCCGAAGCATCGCGCCCGCTTTTCCTTACCGCGTTACATCTTTGCTTCCTTACTTCTTCGGTCGCGACTCCGGCGGCACCATTCCATTGATCCGGTAATACACCACCATTTGCCCGTAGTGTTCTCCCGTATGTTCGTTCAAGCCGAACGCCAGATGCTGGATGCGGATTTTCACCGGGCCGCCATCATTCACTTCTTCCTGCATCCCCGCGTCGCCTTTGGCTTTGATCACATCCACTCCGTCCTGCACGCACTTCTTCACGAACGCCACGATCTGCTCTTTCGTCTTCAGATTCAGATCCTCACGCTTCGGATCGTCGGGATACCGCGGCTTCTTCCCCTGCGCAATGTCCGTGAAGTAGTACATCGAGGCCGAAGCGTGTATCAGTTGCGCCACGAACGTCCGCGAGTCCGGATTCGGTTTGTAATCGTATTTATCCTCCGGCAAGTCTTCCGCAATGGCGATGATCTTTCTGCCGATGTCATTCCACTGCTCCAACACTTCGCCGGAAATGCTCTTCGCCGGCTTCGGCGGCTCCTTTTTCGCTGCATCCTGCGCCCGGGCCGCCCCCGCGGCCAGTCCTGCCGCCAACACTAACCCTGCGATCCAACACACGCTTTTCATAAGTTCTCTCCTCAGATGCTCTCCGGCTCACCGGAATGCTCTCTCCATCAGACGGCCCGCCCGGCCAGACGTTTCCGGCCATTCCCAATCCCCCCGTCCCCGCCGAGCGCAGCCATCTTACGCAGGAACACCGGAGGCGTCATGTCAATTTCCCCGCGTCCAGACGTGCTAAACTGGTGGTTCGAACCATTGGCGCCGGGAGGCGCCGTCACCTTGAATTGGGGCTTCTTTCTCCTGCGATTGATCGTCGGGACCAGCATTCTGTCGCTGCTCTTTTTTTCGCAGCGCTTCTGGTACCGCGCGCTTTGGCGCGTCACCGCAAATTGGAACAGCACGGCGGTTCGGGTCATCGTGCGCTTGCTCTATGTGATTGCCCTCATGCTGGTAATTCTCGCCACCGCGGACGCTCTGCGCGCTGGACGCGGCCGGTTTATTCCGCGCGGTTCCATGATTGTGGCGTTCACAGGCTTGTGGATGTTCAGCGCGCTGTTCGGATTCATTGCCGTAAAGTCCGTGCGCTGCCTCGACCGGGGGTGGACTTGGCTGCGCCGTTCCCTCCGCGCGTCGGCTGCGAAATCTACTTCGACGGCCGTGGAACTGCTGGCTGATCCTTCTCGCCGCTACTTTTTCCGCGCTGCTTCCGCCGCCGCGGGCGCCGCGCCGTTTCTCGGCGCCGTCTACGGTTTTGCCGCGGAGCGCTTGAACTATCAAGTTCGCCGCGTGGAAATTCCCATTCCCAACTTGCCGCCCGCGCTCGACGGCATGCATATTGTCCAGCTCAGCGACATTCATCTCAGCGGCTATATGCCGCGCGCGCAGGTGCGCCGCGCCGTGGACATGGCCAACGATCTTGGCGCCGATCTCGCCGTGGTCACCGGCGATTTCATCACCGGCGCCAGCGACCCCCTCGGCGACTGCATCGAAGAAATCCGCCGCCTCTACGCGCCGCTCGGAACCTGGGGCTGCAACGGCAATCACGAAATCTACGCCCGCGCGGAAGACGCCGCGCAACTTTACTTCGCTCAGGCCGGCATGAAACTTCTTCGTCACGAGAACGCCCAGATCACTTTCAAGGGCGCGCAGTTCAATCTAATCGGCGTGGATTACCAGCGCGAGCGCAATACCGGCGGCCACACCCAGCAAACTCTCGCCGGCGTTGAGCCACTTGTCCGCCGCGATATGCCCAACATCCTGCTCTCGCACAATCCCAACTCGTTCAATCGCGCCGCCGAGCTGGGCATCGAACTCTCTCTGGCTGGCCATACGCACGGCGGTCAAATCCAGGTCGAAATCCTCGACCATCGCCTCAGCCCCGCGCGTTTCATCACCGACTACATCGCCGGCCACTACCAGCGCCCCCTGTTTCTACCCGCGTCGACCGAGCGCGCGGCCAAAGCCATTTCCGCTTCAGAAGCCAGGGGCCAATCGGCCATCACAAATCACTTTGCGGCGCCGTTATCCTCGCTTTACGTCAACCGCGGACTCGGCACGGTCGGAGCTCCCGTCCGCCTTGGCGTGCCCCCGGAAATTACATTGCTAAAACTTCGCTCCCTGTAGAAGCCCGCCTTTGCTCGGCGTAAACGCCAATCATCTCTCCGATTGCAGCCGCCGTTTGTAAAATATTTGCTAAGAATATTCATTCCCTTGCTGCGTAGAGAATTACAACTTCAGTTAAAGAGATCAGGCAGACTTCAATCTCCCGTATGGGCTGAGAGCCGGATCGCGGGGACCAGGTCGGTGCGTCAGCACGTGAGTTTGGCCGACTCCCTCGATCTCCATCGCAGCCCGTTTTTGTTGCCGCAAACGCGTTATTGATTTGTCGCTGTCCATCTCAGGTCCGAACCCGTGACTCCATGAGGAAGCATCGACGGCTCAACCGGTGCGCAACTCTGCGGAAATCTCGTTTTGGAGGAAAAGAAATGCACAAGGAGTTTAAGTTTCTGAGGCCGTTCCATGTTCTGATCGCCGCGATGTTGCTGCTTCCCGCTGTAACACGCGCGCAACATTACACGCAAACGAACCTGGTCTCGGATATTCCCGGCATGGCGCCCCTTACGGATCCTCATCTGACGAATCCCTGGGGGATTACACGCAGTGCCACCAGCCCCTGGTGGGTGTCCAACAATAACTCCGGCACCTCCACCCTGTACACCGGCGCGGGCGCCCTCATCCCCATCAATGGCGATGGCTTCGTCACCGTTCCTCCTCCCACGAAAGCTCCCGCGGGAACGCAATCCGCTCCCACGGGCATCGTATTCAATGGCAGCCCAACGGATTTTCTTCTTCCCAACGGCAAATCTGCAGCCTTCATCTTCGCCACCGAAGACGGAACCATCTCTGGATGGAATGGCGGGCAGAACGCCGTTCTGGTCGTGGATAACTCCGACAACGGTTCCGCCAACGGCGCGGTTTACAAGGGCGCCACATCCGCCAACCTCAACGGCAAGCGCTTCCTTTACGTCACCAATTTCCGCTCGGGCAAAGTCGAGGTCTACGACACCAAATTTAACCGCGTGCACATTTCCGAAGAGGATTTCGATGATGACAACATTCCGCGCGACTTTGCGCCCTTCAACGTGCAGAACATCGGCGGCAGCCTCTTCGTCACCTATGCCAAGCAGGATGCCCCGCGGCACGATCCCGTCGGCGGCGACGGCCTCGGGTTCGTTGAAATCTTTGACCTCTACGGGAAGCGCATTGGCCATCTCGAACACGGCGATTGGATGAACGCCCCGTGGGGCGTTGTCTGGACACCACGCGATTTCGGCGTGTTCAGCAACACCATTCTCGTCGGCAATTTCCGCAGCGGCTGGGTCGCCGCATTCAACGGCTTCACGCATGAATTCGTCGGCTTCGTAAGGAATCCCGATAATTCGTTGCTCTTCCTCGACGGCGTGTGGTCGCTGACGTTTGGCAACAACGCCTCCGCTGGCCCCTCCACCACCCTCTTCTTTACCGCTGGGTTGGACGGTGAAACGCACGGCCTCTTTGGCACCCTCACTCCTGTCGCAACAGAACAGACCGGAGACGTCGAGTAATCCAGATCGATTCCACTAGCTTGCCTGGTCTTAAAGCGGCGGAGGCCGATCGGCTTCCGCCGCTTTTTTATTGGAGAAACTGCATTTCGCCACTTGGCGTTTTCCCGAGTCGCTTCGTTGGTCTTCCTTTCGGGGGATGGTAATATTCCGCACGCTCTTGGTGCGAGCCATGCCCATCCAGGAAAAAAATTACTGGCTTGAGACCCTCAATTCAGTGCCGGAAAAATCGCTTCGCGATTTGCCGGAAAATGTGGACGTTGCCGTCGTCGGTGCCGGGTTCACCGGTCTTTCCGCTGCGCGCGCTTTGGCAAAACGCGGCGTAAGCGTTGCACTGCTCGAAGCGGAAACGGCGGGCTGGGGGGCCAGCTCCCGGAATGGCGGCATGGTGCTTACCGGGTTGAAGCTGCCCGCTCCCACCCTCATCAAACGCTACGGCAAGGAAGTGGTGCGCCAGATGTATGCCGCGTCGCTCGATTCCATCGATTGCGTCGAGCGCATCGTCCGCGAAGAAAACATCGATTGTCATTTCTCGCGCTGCGGCCATCTGGAGGTGGCCTGCAAGCAGGCGCACTTCGATTCCTACGAACAGTCCGCCGCGCTCGTGCAGCGCGAGTTCCACCATGAATTGCGCATCATTCCAAAGAACGAACTGCGCGCCGAGATTGGTTCGGACATTTATTTCGGCGGCCTCGTCGATGAGACCAGCGCTGGCGTAAATCCCGCGCGCTATGTCGCTGGACTCGCGCAAGCCGCCCAGCGCGCCGGCGCTGCCATTTACGAATACGCGCGCGTGGAAAACGTCGAGCCTCTCACCAATAACGGCGCGCGCAAATTTCTCGTCCGCACTTCACGCGGAACTCTCGCCGCGCGCGAGGTCTTGCTCGCAAGCGGCGCTTACACGACGGATGCGACTCCCGCATTGCGAAAAAAAGTGATCCCCATTGGCTCGTACATCATCGCCACCGAGGTTCTCTCCGATACCCTCGCGCGCGAACTGAGCCCGCGCAATCGCATGATCTACGATTCCAAGCACTTCCTCTACTACTACCGCTTGACGCCGGACAACCGTATGCTCTTCGGTGGCCGCGCCGCGTTCTTTCCCGCGAATGAAAACACCGTCAGGCAAAGCGCGGAAATTCTCCGCCGCGGGATGATCGATGTTTATCCGCAGCTGCGCGAAACAAAAGTGGAATACGTCTGGGGCGGCACGCTCGATTTTGTTTTCGATGTAATGCCGCACGCCGGAAAAATGGAGGGAATGTATTTCGCCATGGGTTACGCGGGCCACGGCGTCGCCGCCGCCACCTGGCTCGGCGCAAGGCTCGCCGGGTTGATGTGCGGCGACGCGAACGACATCCCCTACACCAACATTAGATTTCCCGCCGCGCCCATCGGACTTCGCAGCGGCCAATCCTGGGCGCTTCCGCTCGCCGGCGCTTATTACAAAATTCTCGACTGGTTCACGTAAAACTTTGGCTGTTGAAGCTGCCTTTCCTTCGAAAAACAAAATACGCTGCTACTCCGAGTAACACCGGAAACGGCCCCCACTGCAGCGCGAACTTGTCGCTCCCTACAAGCGCCACCACACTCATCACCAGGGGCGCAATCACCACGTAGGCTAATCCCGCGCGCCCCCACGGAATCCGGAATGGCCGCGCCAAATCCGGTTTTTTCTGGCGCAGTTTCCAGGCCGCGAGCACGGTGAGCACCGTCACGCCGATGCGCAGCCAGATATAAACAGTCAACAGCCGCGTCATCGTTTGAAACGCCAGCAATGCGTAAATCCCGCAGGACAGGAGAATGGCAATCCACGGCGTTCCGTAACGCGGATGCCGGTGCATCAAGGCCGGCGGCAAATAACCGTCGGCTGCCATCGCCGATGGCATGCGCGTACTCGTGAGTACCGTGGCGTTCAGCAACGAGAGATTTGCCATCATCGCCGCGACCGTCATCCAGAATCCCAGCCACGGCCCGCCGATCAGTTGCGCGGCATCGGAAAAATATCCCGTGTGCCACTTTTGCCAATCGCCCAGCGCTGCCAGCGAAAAAAGTGTCGGCAAAAAATACGTCGCGATGGAAAGAGGGACCACCAGCGCCAGCGCTCGCGGATAGCTCCGCTGCGGATTCTCCACCTCTTCCGCCACGCTGGACATTTGCTCGTAACCCGAATACAGCCACAAACCCAGCGCCAGTCCAACTCCGAACACTTGAAACTTCGGCACGTGCGGCGGAATCAGCGGCACAAATGGGTTGTAATGCCACTTCGTTGCCGCCACCAGGCACAACGCCACAATCGGCATCCAGATAAAAATCTCCAGCACCGTCGCCACCGCCCCCACCATCTGAATCCCGCGCACGTTTACAAGCGCGGTGAGCGCGACAACCGCTACCGACACGGCGTAGTGTTTCCATCCGGTGATCGCGGGAAAGAAAAAACTCAGATAGTCCGTGAACAGCACCGCGTACGCTCCGCCCAGAAGAAACGACGCGCACCAATTCCACCAACCCGCAAGGAATCCCCAGAAGTCGCCGAAGCCCACGCGCACCCAGCGGTAAAATCCGCCCTCGACGGGAATCGCGGTGGTCAATTCCGCCGCCACCAGCGACACCGGAATGCACCAAAAAAAGGGGACGAGCAAGTGATAGAGCAGCGTCAGCCCGGGCCCGCTGGTGCTCACCATGTCTTCCAGGCCAAACGAACCGGCCGTGGTGTAGGCGTACATCACAAATACGAACGAGAGCAGTCCGGCTTTGCGGACCGCGCCCCCTGCTCCGCCGGGCTTTTTCTTTTCGTCTGGATTTGTGGGCAGCGCTGTTTCCCCTGGCGCCCGAATGATTTCCAATTGGGCGGCGTGAAATTGCGCGCGATTCTATCCCATAGCCTGCTGCTTTCGGGGGCTATTCCGTTTCGTGCCCGGTGCTGGACTAAATTCTTTTGCTGCGCGAATATCGTGCTGGACGCATCCAAAGCGCTTGAGGTGCTGTATGAGCGATTTTCACGAAGCGGCGCAACCCGAAATCGAGCGTATTGCCCACGAACTCAACGAACTTCACGATGTGGGCGACGCGGAGTCTTCCGCTTCGCCGCGGCTGGACAGCTGGCTGGCGCACCTGGTGGGGCGCGGTGGAAGTGATTTGCTCCTCGTTCCCGGCGCTCCAGCTTGTATTCGCACGAAGGGCGAAGTGCACAGGATAGAATCCGCGCCGCTCGACGGAGAGGAAATCGAAGCGGCGGTGATTCCCGCTCTGTCGTCGCACGCTTTGCAACTTTACCGGCAATCGCAAATTGCGGATTCGTCCTACCGCATCGCCAAACTTGGGCGGTTCCGCATCAATTTGCATCGCGAGCGGGGACATTCCGCCGCCGCAATCCGGGCGCTGCCTTCGCGGGTTCCTTCTCTGAAGGATCTGCATTTGCCGCCTTCGGTTGAGTTGCTTGCGCATCTTCCGCGCGGGCTGGTGCTGATTGGCGGTCCCGCGGGATCGGGAAAATCCACCACGCTGGCGGCGCTGGTGGACGACATCAACCGGCGCGAGGCGCGGCACATCGTAACCATCGAAGATCCGATCGAGTACGAGCACACGCACATTCGCAGCGTTATCGAGCAAGTGGAGATCGGCGCGGACGCTCCGGATTTTCCGACGGCTTTGCGCGCGGCGCTGCGGCAGGCGCCGGACGTAATCGTGGTGGGCGAGATGCGCGACCCGGAGACGATGCGCATTGCCGTGGCCGCGGCCGAAACGGGGCATCTCGTTTTTTCCACGCTGCACACCGTGGACGTGGCTTCTACGATCAACCGGATCGCCGATTCGTTTTCCGATGAGCGGCAGAACACGATTCGCCAAGAACTGGCGATGGCGCTGGCCGCGGTGCACACGCAAATTCTTTTGCCGAGCAAAAGCGGCGCGCGATTTCCGGCGGCGGAGCTGCTCATGGTCGGCTACGGCGCGCGGCAGCACATTCGACGGAATCAGCTGCAGCATCTGCATCAAGAGATCACCATCACGAAAAAGAAGGGCTCGTTCAGCCTGGAAGAATCGCTGGTGCAGCTGATTTCGCAGGGGCACATCGAGCGCGAAGATGCGCTGCTGTGTGCGATCCATCCCGACGATCTCGATATCCTGCTGAAGTCCAGCCCGCGCGTCTGAGCGCAGCGAAGAAATATGGAGACGACATTTCACGTGCGGCCGGCGGTGGCGGAAGAGGCGCCGGTGCTGCGCGACTTGATTGAAATGTCCGTGCGGAAACTGCAGGCGGAAGATTACTCCGTGGAGCAGCGGGAAAATGCGCTGAAGACGGTGTTCGGCGTGGACAGCCAGTTGGTGGCGGATGAAACGTACCTCGTGGTGGAAGCGCGCTTCTACTACCCCGAGTCCGATGGCGGAGTGAGGCAACAAGCTCGCGAAAAGCTTGCTGCGGGCGCGTTGGCGCTTGGCTTGGGAGTCGATCTGGAAGCGATTCGGTTTCCGGGGCCGGTGATTGTGGCGTGCGGCGGGTGGAGCAAGCGGAAGACGCTCTACGGCGGGGATAAATGGCACGCGCGGGAGGATGCGCTGCTCGATCCGCGCGTGGATGCGGCGAAGATTCGCGCGTTCTTCATTCATCCCGGTTGGGCGCGTCGAGGGATTGGGACGCTGCTGCTGGATGCGTGCGAGAAGGCGGCGCGCGAGGCGGGATTCACGCGATTCGAGATGGGCGCGACGCTGACGGGGGCGAAGCTGTTCGGCGCGCGCGGGTATAAGGCGGTGAAGAATATTGAAGTGCCGATCGGCGCGGGACTGACGCTGCCGGTGATTCACATGGAGAAGACCACAGACTGAAGTCTGTGCTACCAAGGCCGCTGCCAGGCGGTCGGTCGGGCTCAGAACCCCCTCCCCCCGGTTTATTTCGTAAGTGCACATTCTAAAAGACTTAAAGGGTGGAGATTTTGTAAGTGCGGATTCTAAAGGGCTTATAAGCTCCTTGGAATCAACACTTACGGGTATGTCTCGTAAGTGTTGATTCTGCAGGGGTTGCGGGAGAAATTCTATGCTTGTAAGTGCTTTGTAATGTGCACTTACGGGTGTGGCGTGCAGGTGCGGATTCTGAAGGAGTTGCAGGAGGAGGAATTTGGATGTGAGATAGCTAAATGTTCCAAGGGAGGCCGAAAGCGGGCAAGGATGGGTTGTGGCGTACACTGGGAAGAATAGCAAAAAATTGACTATGTGTCAAATTAATAGTTGGTTACATTCGAATGCGGCGTATTTGACACACTGAAATCTGATGGAGATTTACTAAGAGAGTCAACACGCAGGAAATAAATTGTGGACTATGCCGCTACGGATTTGAGGCAAGGAGACGTTTCAAGTGGACGAAGGATTTTTGAGACGCAGACGGAGGAGGAGGTCGTGGAGCTGGGGGCGGGTGGAGGGTTGATCGGGGAGTGTGGTGGACTGGGCAGCGAGTTCGAGGGCGGAGTGGAGGCGGGTGAATTCTTTTTGGTGGAAGGCGAATTCGGATTTGGGGAGAGGGGATTTTTCACGGGCGGTGGTTTTGCGGTGAATTAGTTCAGGGATGTACGGGAGTTTAAGGAAATGGTTAAAGCGGGCGTGGAGCTTAACGAGATTGGCTTCGATTTCGCCGGACTGCATGAGATGGATGCCGGTGAGAAGGACGCGGTAGACGTAGAGCAGGGCTTTCACGGTGGGTTTCTTTTCGAGAAGATGCCATTGGCCGGATGCGAAATGGAGGTAGTGATAGCTGTGATGGCGAGTGACGCAGCCGCGGGCGATGGATTTTAATTCTTCGTGCTCGGGCGAGGTGCGAACGATTAGGGGTGAGTGAAGTTGTTCGAGGACGTAGCCATTTTTCTTGAGCAGGAGAAGAAAGAATTTTTTGGCGTCGTGGGCGACGAGATCGATTTCCATTCCTTCGTGAATGGCGGAGTTTTCGATAGTTTCTGGCCCGGAGTCCAGCCCAACGACTTCTGCAGCGGGGAGGATGTGGACGCCTCGAAGATCATAATCGGAGTCAGGTGAGGGGAAGCCATAGAGGTGAGCTCCGCTGATCGTGACGAAAAGCAGCCGGTAGGGATGCGGGAAAACGGACTCAATGATGGAGGAATCCAGGATGGCGCTCACGCTTTGCCCCCGGTCATGCTGCGGCGAGCTTTGAGCAGGAATTCGTTGGTGCGTTCGTAGTCCGGGTATTCGGGAAGACGCGTGGAAGCGAATGCGGCGTCGATGTCCTTGTGCAGTCGGAGGCGCCAGAAATTAATTTCTTCCCAAGGAACCTTTCCGTTTCGAATATCGAGCAGGCGGTCGCGATGGTCGTCGATGCGCAGTGGAACAAAACCTTCCTTCAAGATCGTGATTCCAGAGAGAAGAAGGCGAATGAGGTGCATGGCGTGCTTCCAGCGGATGGCACCTTTGTTTCGCAGGTCCTGGTTTAGTTTCTTGAACTGGGACATGACGTAGCCGTTGTAGGTCTGATAGATGAGCTGGGAAAGAAAAATGGAGCGCATTGCAAGGAGCTCTTGCGCGAGAGGCGTGGCCAACTCGACCGAAGGAGTATAGAGACATTCGAGGACATTCGGATTGGCCTTAAGAGCGAGAAGCAGAAACTTTTCGAGTTCCCAATAACATTCCTGCGTTTCGTGATTTTCGATTTGTTCGGGCAGGCCGAAGAGCGACCAGTGAAGTTCGGAGGGAGGTAGGAAGATGCCGCGGCGGTCAGAGTCGGAGTTCTCAGTATCCAAACCAAAGGCGCGCGAGCCGACAGCGCAGCGGTAGATGATGTAATCGTTGAGATCAGGTTCTGATCTACGGTTGTGACCATGCTTTGCGGAGTCCGATTGAAAATGTTTGCGGATGGCGAGGCTCTTGCGATCGAAGGTGATGATGGAGCCATCGGTCTGCCGGACTTGATAGGCGTTAGGATTGTCTGTCGCGGGGCTTACGATTACGCCGACGGAACCTCGCGGGCAGGACTGATCTCCCTTGGCGTTTTTTCCCGCGACGAGCGCGACGACCTGCGTGCCGATGGGCAGAAAGCTGCGATTGGTTTCCGAAGCCATGAGTGTTTGCAGCGTAGCATCGGGAATCGAGACGAACAAGAATGGCGGGGCCGTAAGAAATCGCTCCGCAAACTGAAGTGTGCCGATGGATCGGTTCAGAAGACCTTTGCGAATTGGGCAAGGAGAAGATCGCCGTAATCGTCGTCCTTGATGGAGAACTGGGCTTTGCCGATGACGGGATTGTAGTTGAGAAAAACTTCGGCTTCTTGATCGCCTTCCCCGAGGAAGAGTTTCAGAGCAGTCCAGTTACCGGGCGGATTTGTGTTTAAGCCTCCCTCGGTAGTTTGAGACATTTTCCCGCCAAAACTTACATACGTGAATGGAAGAAACGCCGCTCGTTGAACGCCCCTGGGAAGAGTCTTGGCGTCCAGGGTCTTTTTCAGCTCGGGCAGAAAAATACTCGCGTCTGAGCCGGGCTCGGCGACGAATCTGCCTTTGCCTGTGGCGATTTTGAAGTCTTTGGGATCTTTAGTTTCTTGCTCTTTCGCAGGGTCTAGTTCAATTCTGAACCGCGCAGTTTTTCCTCGCGAGGTATAGGAGCCCATCCACGCGCTCGAGGCGTTCCCAGTCTGGAGGGGCGTAAGGTCAAATCCTACGGAATGTGAGTCTGAGACATAGGGCTCTACTGCTAGCCCTTCGCTCATGTGGGGAGACTGGCTACAGGATGTCATGCTTATTGGAAAGATTGCGAAGAGGCAAATTATGAGGCGTCGAAACATGGGCGGCAAGAGTATCCCATTCTAGAGAATGGTTTCAATTAGCGGGATAGGCGGGGGTCGAACTGGAAGCGGATCGACTTGCCGATGCGGAGTTTGGGGAAGTGGGGATGGGCGGGATTGAGGAGGAAGTTGGATTCGGAGGGGATGACGACGCTGGGGAGTTGGAGGACGGGCGAAGTGGCTGCGATGAGCCAGGCGTCGCCGATGGCGCGTGTGCTTGGTGGGGCGGGGTAGGTGCGCCAATTTTTGGGAAGAGCGGAGGATGGGAGGCGTTGGATGAGGCGGTCGGGGATAGTGACGGGGATGGCGAGGTAGTTCTGGAGGAGGAGTTCCGAGGCGAGATGGACGAGCATTTCGAGGGCGGCGAGGGATTGTGATTGGGCGGTATAGATGGCGCGGTGACCGGGGGAGTTCCAGCGGCCTCCGAAGCGGCGGGCGCCTTCGCCGGAGAACGCGAATTTGGCGAAGCGGCGCTGGACGATGCGCCAGACGACGAGGTTCATGCGGCGGCGCTCATGGAACGACGCTCACAGAGCGATCTTCGCGAGATAGCGCGCGCTTAACGAGACTCCTAACTACGCGCCATCGGAACGCCGCTGGCAAAATGACGTTCGAAGAACCAGCAATGATCGCCGAACGAGGTTCGCGGAGAACGCCGCGAGAAGCGCTCATGGAAAGACGCCGTGTTCGAGCTGGCCGATGAGGTTTTCGACTTCGCGGGCGCCGACTTCGATGGAGGAATACTCCAGAGGAGCGGAGCCGGCGAGCGCGCGATTGGGAGAGCGGAGCCAGGCGACGGCTTCGGGCACGCGACCGTTGAAGAGGTTCACGGAGAATTCGAAGATGCGGGAGATGCGGAGAAGACGTTCGGATTCGGCTGGGGCGAGGCGGCCGGTGGATTTTCGACGCGCGAAGGTGCGCGATGGGAGTCCGATCAGGGCAGCGAGTTCGCGGAGGGGGATTTCGGTTTTCGAGGAGAGTGCCTCAAGCGTGTGAAAGGGGAGGCCGCGGCGAAGTTCGCGAATGAGATGGGGCGTGGAAGAAAGTTTGAGGCCCAGGCTGGAACCGGAAGGGACGGGGATTTTTGTTAGGACGCGGAGCATAAAACGAGAGTACGCCTGGTGTGCCATTGTGTCAATTCTGTTGTGCCAGATGGCATAGGCCGATCGTGTGGCAGTGGAAAGGCACCCGCCTCGGAAGGCGGCGCTACAAAAGCGAGGAGGGGTACCGCGACTGCGCGGCTAGTGGATGTTGGTGTCGAGGCCGTAGAGGTTGCCGGCGATGGCGGCGAGCTGGGGGAGGGGGGCGAGGCGGTGGAAGCGGCGGGAGTGGGCCATTTTCCAACTGAGCCAGTTGACGCCGGTGGCGAGGGCCAGGCCGGTGGCGTAGTAGGCGGGGGTGGGGAGGTGGACGAAGGGTCTGGCGAGGGGATCGGTTTCGTGCCACCAGTAAAGATTTCGGACTTGCGTGGTTTGGTACATGTCGGCGGAGGCGGCGCCATAGACGGCGGCGCTGAGGAGGAAGAATTGGATTTTGGAGACGTGTGGAGCGCGCGTTGATTTTGGAGGGAGAAGAATCTTTGGAGGCGGGGGTGGTGGAGGCGCGAGAGACAGATCCAAGGGATTGACTGGCGGGACGCGAAGAGTTAGCAGCGGCGCCGGATCGAGCGGCGGCGATTGCGCCCTGAGCGCGATAGGCGCGGCGAGGGCCGAGAGAAGTGCGATGCATGTTGCTGATGGGATTTTCATGGAAGAACGCGGGAACGATGTGAGCGGCGAACTCTTTCTGCGTGGCGCGAGCGAACGCACTGCCAAATGGGAAACAAATGCAAACAAGGCAATTCGTCTGCCAGGGACTCGCGGAGGTGTTACAGAACGAGCGCGCCAAGGGTTCGCGCGGGGAAGTTGTCTCTTTAGAGCACGTTCCGGCGATGAATGCAGCGAGGAGGAGATTTTTCTTGTGGGATTTTTGTCAACGCGAGATTTCTGGAATTCAATTCAGGCGCACCGTTTCGAGAATGCCGCGCATAAGAGTTTCAAATGGGGAAACTGTGCAGCCGGTGCGCGTTAAGTTGCGGCCCTCCGCAGCGAGTGCCATAATTCAAAATTCGTAGCTACTGAGCGGCGGCTCGCGCATCGATACCGTATACAGAAAAGGCCTAACGAGGTTTTGGGGCACGCGCGCGGCAAACGGTAAAAGGTCAAGTTTTGAGGGGGTCTTATGGCGTTTCGAGATAGCTGGCTGGAGAAGCGAGAGCAGGAAGCGGCGGCGGCGAATGGCAACCGCAACGTGTCGCAGATGCATTTTGCCCGCCACGGCGGGCAGGCGCGGCAGGGTGTGATTACGGAAGAGATGCGGTTTGTTGCCGGACGCGAAAAGATTGAGCCCGAGCTGGTGCGCAGTGAGATTGCGCGCGGGCGGATGATTATTCCCGCGAACGTGAATCACCGGAATTTGGAGCCGATGGGGATCGGTATTGCGAGCAAGTGCAAGATCAACGCGAACATCGGAAATTCGGCGACGAGTTCGAATATCGATGAAGAGCTGAAGAAGTTGCACCACGCGGTGCATTACGGCGCGGACACGGTGATGGACCTTTCGACGGGCGGAGATATTCCAACGATTCGGAAAGCGATTATTGGAGCGTCGCCCGTGCCGGTGGGGACAGTGCCGGTGTATGAGGCGATTTCGCGAGTGCGGCGTCCGGAGGATTTGACGATCGACCTGATGCTCGAAGTGATTGAAGAGCAGGCCGAGCAGGGCGTGGACTACATGACGATTCACGCGGGGGTGCTGCGCGAGCATGTGCCGCTGGTGCGGAAACGGATCACGGGAATTGTGAGCCGCGGCGGATCGCTGATGGCGCACTGGATGGAGCATCATAAGAAGCAGAATTTTCTGTACGAGAACATTGAGAAGATTTGCAAAATTTTCAAGAAGCACGATGTGAGTTTTTCGTTTGGGGACGGACTGCGGCCGGGATGCATCGCGGACGCGAGCGACGAAGCGCAATTCGCGGAACTGAAAGTGCTGGGCGAGCTGACGAAAAAGGCGTGGGAGCACGATGTGCAGGTGATGATCGAAGGGCCTGGGCACGTGCCGCTGGACAAGATCAAGGAGCAGGTGGACAAAGAGATGGAGTGGTGCCACGAGGCGCCGTTCTACACGCTGGGGCCGCTGGTGATTGATATTGCGCCGGGATACGACCACATCACGAGCGCGATTGGCGCGGCGATGATTGGGTGGCACGGGGCGTCGATGCTGTGCTACGTGACGCCGAAAGAGCACTTGGGGCTGCCGAATCCGGAGGACGTGAAGCAGGGCGTGATTGCGTACAAGATTGCGGCGCACGCGGCGGACGTGGCGCGTCACCGGCCGGGAGCGCGGGACCGCGACGATGCGTTGAGCTATGCGCGATTTTTGTTTGATTGGAACAAACAGTTTGAGTTGTCGCTGGATCCAGAAACGGCGCGGAAGATGCACGACGAAAATTTGCCGGATGATTTCTATAAAGAGGCGAAGTTTTGTTCGATGTGCGGGCCGAAATTCTGCTCGATGAATATTACGCAGCTGGCCGATGCCGAGGGCGGGCACGACCAGAGCGAGCGGAAGCAGAAGTTTGTGGAGCTGCTGGCGAAGGTGCAGGGCGCGTAAAGATTTGATTTGAATGGAACACTTAAGCGCCTGCGTGTACGGCGCTTTTCGCGGCTGGTGAATTGCGGATGTCCGATCGCTCTTCGAAAATGGCGTTGATTGGCGCTGGGCCGGTGGGCCTGGGCATGGCGAAGGCGCTCCTGCAGCACAAAATTCCCTACGAACAATTGGAAGCGGACGACGACGTAGGCGGAAACTGGAAGCACGGGGTGTATGAAACCGTGCACATTATTTCGTCGCGGAAGACGACGGAGTATGCCGATTATCCGATGCCGGAGGGCTATCCGGATTTCCCGAGCCGCGAGCAGATGCTGCAGTATTTGCGGGATTATGCGGAGAAATTTGGGCTGCGGGCGAATATCGAATTCAATACGAAAGTGGTGATGGCGCTGCCTCTCGATGATGGACGCTGGGAATTGGAGCTGGGCAGCGGCGAGAAACGCATTTACAAGGGATTGGTTGTATGCAACGGGCATCACTGGGACAAACGATTTCCGAAATATCCCGGGAAATTTGAAGGCGAGTGGATTCATTCGAAAGACTACCGGAGCCCGGAGCAGGTGGCGGGGAAGCGCGTGCTGGTGATCGGCGGGGGAAATTCGGCGTGCGACATTGCGTCGGAGGCGGCGCGCGTGGGGAAGTGTTCGCGGTTGAGCGTGCGGCGCGGCTACTGGTTTTTGCCGAAGACATTTTTTGGGATTCCTTCGGTGGACATGATGAAGCCGTATTTTCCGGTGTGGGCGCAGCGCGCGGTGATCGGGCTGCTCGTGCGCATTACCGTCGGTCGATTCAGCCAGTACGGATTCCCCGAGCCGGAGCACAAGATTTTTGAGGCGCATCCGACGATCAACAGCGAACTTTTGTATTATGTGAAGCAGGGACGGATTCAGCCGCGGACGGACATCGCGCGATTCGAAGGCAAGACCGTGCATTTCGTGGATGGCCGCGCGGAAGAGTTTGACATGGTAGTTTGCGCGACGGGGTATCACGTCAGCTTTCCGTTTTTGCCCGCGGGAATGGTGCCGGTGAAAGGCAGCGTGGCGCAACTTTACGGCGGATGCGTGCTGGCGGAATACAAAAATCTCTACGTGATTGGAACCTCGCAATTGCGCTATGGATTCGGCCCGGTGACAACTCCCGGTGTGGATTTGATGGCACGGCTCATCAAAGCGCAGGACGAAATGGACCTGCCAATTGGATTGGTGATGAAGGAATCCGGAGTGAAGTTGCCGGTGACCCATCTGGTGGATCCGCATGCGTCGCTGCGGGCGATCTGGCGCGGGCGCAGAATGCTGCCGCTGCTGATTTGGAGAGAAAAGAAGTTGAGAAAGAAATTGGGCGGACGATCGGCGCCGCCAGCGATTTCCGCGAGGCCGGTGGCGAACGCGCAGGTTGAGGTTTTTTGATGGGTTTTTTACGCGGCGGAGTTGCCGTGGTCACGGGAGCAGGCTCGGGGATTGGCAGAGCCTTGGCGCAGCTGTTGGCGGCGGAGGGCTCGGCGCTGGCGATTGCGGATATCGATGAAAAGGGATTAGAGGAAACCGCGTCGTCGCTGGGAAAGATCGAAGCGAAGCTTACGACGCATGCTGTGGATGTTGCGGACGAAGCGCGAGTCAGAGAATTTGCAGAGGAAGTGAATACGCAGCACGGGCGCGCGACACTGCTGATCAATAACGCCGGCGTAGCGCTTCACGGGACGTTCGAAGAGCTTTCACTGGACGATCTGCGCTGGCTAATGGGGATCAATTTTTGGGGCACAGTTTATGGAATCAACTATTTTTTGCCGTTGCTGAAACGCCAGCCACGGGCGCACATCGTGAACTTGTCGAGCGTGTTTGGCATCGTCGCTCCGGTGGGGCAAAGCGCATATTCCGCGAGCAAATTTGCCGTGCGCGGATTTACGGAAGCGCTGCGGCACGAGCTGCAGGGCACGAACGTGACCGTGTCGTGCGTGCATCCGGGAGGCATTCGAACGGCGATTGCGAGGCGTGCTCGGCTCGGAGCAAACGCACAAGCCGCCGGCAAAGAAGCAGGCGTTTCGCTTTTCGAGAAAGTTGCCAAAACTTCGCCGGAAGCCGCCGCTGCACGAATTCTGCGCGGCGTGGAGCGGCGCGAACCGCGCATCCTCATTGGCATGGATGCGTGGCAGATTGACATCACGCAACGCTTGCGCCCCGGGACGTATTGGAAGCTCATGAGCGGTAGGATGGAGCGCGCGCGGCTTCACAAGTAACGAAGGCTGAGACCTTTCGGGAGTCTCTGGAATTAGCGATGCGAAAAACTAAAGGAGAGTAGCTAATGGGATTCGTGCTGGCTGGGAAGGCGGGGGAAATTGCACCAGGAACGATTCGGGAACTAGAGGTGGCGGGGAAGACGATTGCGGTGGCTAACGTGGGGGGCAAATTCTATGCCATCAGCAATACCTGCTTACATCAAGGGGGGCCACTAGGCGAAGGCTCGATGGATGGGAACATGGTGACTTGTCCTTGGCATGGCTGGCAATATGACGTGACCACAGGGAAGCTGGGGCAAAGCCCGTCGATGGGGGTAGCTTGCTATCCCGTGGAAGTGCGAGGGGAAGAGGTTCTCGTGGATGTTGGATAGCATTTCATGTAAATTATTGAAATAAAATGAGTTAATACAGGAAATCTCGTTTTGTGGCAAGAAAGCCACATTTTCCCAAGTAGCCCTAACCTAGCTAACCCCTAGATTTTGTTTCGCTTTTTCTCTTCCGGCGTGTATATTGCTGCCGACCAAAAGCCTCGATGTCGACTCCGACCGCTCAACGACACTACTATATCTTCAGCGCCGACCCACACCACTATCACTGGGACACGCTCTTCGTGAAGGGCAAGGAAATGTGGCACGGTGCGGGCTCGAAGCCCGACGCCATTCGCGCCCTCAAACAGGTGCGCAAGGGCGACCGCGTGTTGTGTTACCACGCGGCGCCGGAACGCACGCTCTATTCCATCGCGGAAATCACGCGCGACCCCTATCCCGATCCGCACGATCGCAATGGCAAGAACCTGGTGGCCGATTTGCGGGCCTTCGAAAAACTGCCTCGCCAGGTGTCCCTGGCGGAATTGCGCGCCAATCCCGCGCTTAAAAAAGTAAAGCTCTTGAAGAACGTGCGGCTGATCATTTCGCCGATCGCGGACACGGAATATCTGGAAATCCTGCGGATGGCGGGAATCGTCGCGACACCTGGGATTCCGCTGCCGTAATACCCTCCCACTTGGCCAGAGCGTTTGTTTCTCGATAAGAGTGAAGTGCTCTACGGTGTGTCCGCTGATGGAAATGAACCGAGGTGAAAAATGGCTGTCCCCGGCCGACTTGGAATTCTCGCCGCCGTCGCTATTGCCTGCATGATTCTTTTTCCGCAAAGCCCGCGCCACGATTCCATGCTGGAAGGCGTGACGTCCGGCAAGACGCGCGTGGTGGACTTGAGCTACGCCATCAACGACAAGGGTGTGCCTTGGCCGGGAGACGAGAAGTTTTTTGAAGCCAAGGTGAATGCCACCGTTGAAAAAAACGGCTACTTTACGCGGAGCTTTTGGATGCTGGAGCATTATGGAACCCATCTGGATGCACCGGCCCATTTTCCGCCAGGGAAGATGACGCTAGATCAAATACCGGCGAGAAAATTTTTCGGTCCAGCGGTGGTCCTCGATGTACGCACTAATGCAGGGAAAGATGCGGACTATTTGTTAACCGTGGCTCGCGTGGAAGAATGGGAAAAGCAGCACGGACGAATTCCCGAAGGCGCGATTGTGCTGTTGCGGGCCGGCTGGGCGTCGCGATGGCCCGATGTGCAGAAGTACCGGAATCAGGACGCGCAAGGCAAGATGCATTTTCCCGGGTATTCAGTGGAGGCGGCGAAGTTGCTGATCGAGCGCAAGGTCAGCGGGCTGGGATGCGACACGCTGAGCATCGACTACGGCGCCTCATCCGATTTTGCCGTGCATCACGTCGCGCTGGGCGCCGGTTTGTACCAATTGGAAAATCTTGCGGACATCAGTGAATTGCCGGAGTCTGGGGCCTTCCTGATTGTGGCGCCAATCAAATTGGAAGGCGGATCGGGTGGAGCAGTCCGCGTGTTCGCGCTGCTGCCTTGAAGCGCCCAATTGTGCATAACTTTTCGGGTGTTTCGTACGTCTTACAAGTTGAGCTCTGCGTGAGGGTGGTTCCATGAAAACAAACTGGTGGAGAAGTGCGGCGCTGGTGATGTTGTGCGCAGTCGGACTGGCCATGCCGGCGAGGGCGCAAGAATATCCCGTCTCGACGAAGACGTTGAAGAACGGGATGAAGGTGCTGGTGCAGAGCGACCACGACATTCCCAACGTGGCGCTTTACATTTTTTATCGCGTCGGTTCGCGTAACGAACATCCCGGCACCACTGGGCTTTCGCATTTCTTCGAGCACATGATGTTCAACGGCGCGAAAAAATACGGACCGGGCGAGCTGGACAAGGCCATGGAAGCGAACGGCGCCTCCAACAATGCTTACACGTCGCAGAACGTGACGGTCTATCAGGATTGGTTTCCGCGTCAGGCGCTCGGCTTGATCTTCGACATCGAAGCCGACCGCATTCAATACTTGAACTTTGATCCGCAAAAAATTCAATCGGAGCGCGGCGTGGTGGCTTCCGAGCGGCGGCTGAGCGTGGACAACGACAACGGCGGGCTGCTCAGCGAGCAATTGTGGGCCACGGCGTTCATCGCGCACACCTATCAGTGGCCGGTAGTGGGCTGGATGAGCGACATCGAGAACTGGACGATGGACGATTTGAAGCATCACTTCGAGATGGGCTATTCGCCGAGCAACGCCACCATGGTCGTGGTGGGCGACGTCTCGCCGGAAGAGGTTTTTCAAATGTGCGAAAAATTCATCGAGCCGATTCCCTCGCACGCGCCGCCGCCGCCCGTGACCACCGTCGAACCCGAGCAGCTGGGCGAGCGGCGCCTGATCGTCCACAAACCTTCCGAGCTCCCGCTATTGATGATCGGATATCACGTGCCAAAGACCGATAACCCGGATTTCTACGCGCTGAATATTTTGCGCACAATTCTGTTCCAGGGAGAAAGCTCGCGGATGTACCAGCGGCTGGTGGACAAGGATCAGATTGCCCTGGACGTGTCGTCCAACGTCGAGCCGGGGTTTGATCCGATTCTTGCGATCATCTCGGCGCAGCCGAAACAGGGTGTGGACCCGCAGGCCTGTGAAAAGGCCATTTACGAAGAGCTGGAGCACGCGAAAACGGCGCCTGTTTCCGATCGCGAGCTGGAGAAGGCAAAAAACATCCGTTTGGTCGAGTTCTACCACCAGATGCAGACGATTAACGGCCGCGCGAACACCATTGGCACGTACGAAGTATTCTTTGGCGATTATCACAAGGTCTTTGACGCCGCGAAAAACTACGCCGCGGTGACCAAAGAAGACGTGCAACGCGTGGCCAAAACATATTTCGGCGCGAACAACCGGACGGTGGCGACGCTCCTGCCGGAAAATGAGGAGAAGGCCAAGCCATGAGAACCTCGATGAGAAGTTGCCGGCTCTTCGCGCTTGGGGTTCTGTCGATACTCGCTTCCCCCGCGGGAAAAGCGCAATCCATTCATTTGCCCCCACACGAAAAAATAGTCCTGAAGAATGGGTTGACCGTGCTTCTGTTGGAAAAGCACGGCGTGCCGATTGTGAATTTCGAGGCCATCGTAAAGACGGGAGCGGCGGCCGACCCCACTGGGCAGGAAGGGCTGGCCTCCGCGACTGCGGGACTGTTGCGGAAGGGCACGAAAACGCGCACCGCGCAGCAGTTTTCCGCCGATCTGGATTTCATGGGCGCTTCGTTTGGCGCGGATGCGGGCGCGGATTTCTCAACCATCTCCGCCGAATTTTTGACCAAGGACCTCTCTCGAGGATTGGAACTCTTCTCCGATGCGGTTCTGCATCCCGCATTTCCCCAGGAAGAAGTGGACAAGCTGCTCGCGCAGAGCCTCGATGGAGTGAAAGGCGCAAAGGACGAGCCGCAGCAGGTGATCGGGCTCTATTACTACGGTTATTTGTACGGCGCGCGTCCCTACGGCCGGCCCGACGGCGGAGACGAATTATCGCTGAAGAGGATCCAGCGCGAGGCGATTGTGAAGTTTTACGAGACCTACTACGGGCCGGCGAATATGATTCTCGCGGTAGCGGGAGAATTTAATTCCGCGGAAATGAAGAAAAAACTGGATGAAGTCCTCGGCGCCTGGCCGGCAAAAAGCGTTCCGGCGGTTACGATTCCGGTGACGGTTCCCATAAAAGGGAAGCGATTGCTGCTGATCGATAAGCCCGACGCGACGCAAACTTATTTTTCGATTGGGAATATCGCGACGGCCGCGGGCGATCCGGACCGCGTGGCCATCCGCGTGGTCAACACGATTTTCGGCGGTAGATTTACGTCGATGCTGAATGAAGCCCTGCGCGTGGAGTCCGGGCTCACCTATGGAGCGCGATCGAACTTCGACCCCCGCAAAGCGCCTGGACCTTTTCAAATTTACAGCTTCACCAAGAATGAAACGACCACGCAAGCGATCGACCTCGCTCTTCAAGTTCTCGCCAAGCTGCACAAAGACGGAATCACCGCCGACGAGTTGGCTTCCGCAAAGAGCTACATCAAAGGACAGTTTCCGCCTGCCATTGAAACGGCCGGGGAACTCGCCAGCCGCATCGTTTCCAACGAGTTCTACGGACTCGGCGACGACGAGATCAACCAGCTCGAAGCGCGCATCGATGCCGTGACCCTCGAATCGGCAAAACAGACGATCCAGAAACACTTTCCAACGGACAATCTCGCGTTTGTCTTGATTGGCAAAGCGTCAGCCATCGGTCCGGCGGTTCAGAAATATGCGGAGAAGCACGATGCCCGCGCGATTAGCGAGCCGGGATTTTGGCCGCCGGCCAAGTAGCAGTTGTTAGTTTTCAGTTCTTGTCAGAAGAGGCGTAACCCCGGCGGGATTTTGCAACCTGGCGAACTTTGTACCGATAAAAAAAGTTCGAAGGGCGAGTCGAGCAGATCTTGAGACAATTTGGCGGAGGAAAAATGCGCACACGAATAATCCTGCTGGTTGCGGCGTTATTTTTATTCTTGGGGAACGCCCGTGCTTCTGAGGACGCGCCGCTCCTGGCCCATGATCCGACGCTGAGCCGCACGCAAGTTGTCTTCTCCTATGGCGGCTATCTCTGGAGCGTGCCGCGCGAAGGCGGAGATGCGCGCCAATTGACGACGGGCGGACACGAAGGCCTGCCGGTTTTTTCTCCCGACGGCAGGTGGATCGCCTTTACGGGCAGATACGACGGAAACGTGGACGCCTATGTAATTCCCGCCGAGGGCGGCGAACCGAAGCGCCTGACCTGGCATCCCGGGCAGGATGTTCCGGTCGGCTGGACGCCCGACGGCAAGCGCGTTTTATTCGTATCCGATCGTGAAGCGTATGCGGATCTCACCCGTTTGTACACCGTTCCGGTCGAAGGCGGTGCGACGGAAGTTTTGCCGATGTGGCGCGCGGCCGATGGCTCGCTCTCTCCGGACGCCGCGCGGATTGCCTACGTGCCAAATATCAAATGGCAGAATTCGTGGAAACGCTATCGCGGCGGTCAGACCACCCCGATTTACCTTTTGAAGTTGAGCGATCTCTCCGTCGAGCGCGTGCCGCGCCAAAATTCAAATGATTCGAACCCCGTATGGTTTGGCGATGCGGTTTATTTTTTGTCGGACCGCGATGGCGCCGTGACCCTTTTCGCCTACGACACGAAAGCAAAGGCCGTGAAGCGTGTCATCGAAAATAAAGGTCTCGATTTCAAGGCCCTTTCCGCGGGGCCCGACGCACTAATCTACGAACAGTTCGGCGAGATTTATCTGCTCGACCCCGTCTCCGGAAAATCCAAGAAGGTGAACATTGAGATCGCCGGTGATTTGCCGGCCACCCGGACGCACTACGAAAAAGTGGGAGATAAAATTCAGAACGCCGCAATTTCGCCGACCGGCGTGCGCGCCGTGTTCGAAGCCCACGGTGAAATTCTCACCGTTCCAGGCGACAAGGGTGACATCCGCAATCTGACGCGCACCACCGCGCTTGCCGAACGCGACCCGGCTTGGTCGCCCGATGGAAAATCCATCGCCTATTTCTCCGATGAGTCCGGCGAATACGCGCTGCACATCATCGATCAGTCCGGCGCGGGCATGGCGAAAAAGATCAGCCTGGGCAATCCTCCGTCATATTTCTACTCGCCACTGTGGTCCCCGGACAGCAAGAAAATTGCCTATACCGACAAGCGTCTGAGTGTCTGGTACGTTGACCTGGAAAAAGGAACTCCAGTAAGGGTGACGACGGATCGTTTCGATGATCCCACTTCAACTTTCAATGAATCGTGGTCGCCGGATAGCAAATGGCTGGCCTACGGCAAGTTCCTTGAAAATCATTTGCGCGCGGTATTCGTTTATTCTCTCGACACCGGGAAGGAATCGCAGATCACCGACGGCATCAGCGATGCCCGTTATCCCGTGTTCGACAAGGGAGGAAAATATCTCTTCTTCGCCAACAGCACGGACGTGGGCCTCACCGCCGGCTGGCTAGATCTCTCCAGTTTTCAGCATCCGGTTTTGCGAAATGTCTACGCCGCCGTGCTGAAGAAGGGCGATGCCTCGCCCGTCGAGCCGCAGAGTGACGAGGAAAAAGCGGCCGACAAAGATAAAGACAAGGATAAAGACAAGGGCAAGGACGCCGACAAATCCAAAGATTCCGACAAGAGCGCTGACAAAGGAAAAGAATCCGAGAAAAAAGACGAGAAAAAAGACGAGGCCGTGAAAGTCACCATCGATCTTGACGGTATCGGACAACGCATTGTCGCGTTGCCGATCCATGCCGGAAATTACGTGGGCCTCGACCCCGGAAAGGCCGGGACGCTCTTCGTCTCGGAGATCGGCGACGTTCCGCGAATCGGCGAGCCCACGCTCGTGACGGTGGCCAAATTTGATCTGACGACGCGCAAGACCGAGCCATTTCTCGGCGGCGTCAACGGGTTCGCCGTTTCTTTCAACGGTGAGAAAGTTCTGTACCGCCAAGGGCCCGGATGGTTCATCGCTGGGACTGCCGTCACTCCAAAACCCGGCGACGGCGCGCTCAAGCTCGAAAACATGGAAGTGCGCGTCGATCCCCGCGCCGAGTGGAACCAGATGTACCACGAAGTCTGGCGGATCCAGCGCGACTTTCTTTACGATCCGAATCATCACGGTCTGAACCTCGAAGCGGCGGAGAAAAAGTATTCTCCATACTTAAAGGGACTCGGCGGGCGCGCGGACTTGAACTATCTCTTCGAAGAAATGCTCGGCGAAGTCACCATCGGCCATATGTTCATCGGCGGAGGAGATATTCCGAAGCCCCCGCAAGTCACGGGCGGCCTGCTGGGCGCGGACTACAAAATTGAAAACGGGCGCTACCGTTTTGCGCGAATCTTCAACGGCGAAAACTGGAATCCGGATTTGCAGGCCCCGCTCACGCAACCCGGTGTGGACGTGAAAATCGGCGATTACCTGCTGGAAGTGGACGGCCGCGAAGTCCGCGCGCCGATCGACGTTTACAGCTACTTCGAAAACACCGCGGGAAAACAGGTGAAAATCAAAGTGGGACCCTCAGTGGACGGCAAGGACGCGCGCGAAGTGACCGTTGTTCCCGTGCCAAGCGAATTTCCGTTGCGCAACCGCGCGTGGGAAGAGGACAACCGCCGCAAAGTGGACGCGTTGAGCGGCGGCAAACTTGCGTACGTGCACGTGCCGGACACGGCGGCCGGAGGCTACCTGAATTTCAACCGCTACTATTTTGCGCAAGTTGGCAAACTCGGCGCCGTCATCGATGAACGCTACAACCACGGCGGCGCGATTGCCGACTACATCATCGACGAGCTCGAGAGGCCGCTGCGAAATTGCGCGATTTCGCGCGAGGGAGAAGCGTTCTGTTCGCCGCTCGCGCAAATTTATGGACCCAAAACCATGATCATTAACGAAATGTCCGGCTCCGGCGGCGATGCGCTGCCGTGGATGTTCAAGCAGGACAAGATCGGCCCGCTCGTGGGCATGCGCACCTGGGGCGGGCTCGTCGGCATTTACGGCTACCCGCCATTGATGGATGGTGGATTTGTGACCGCGCCGCGCGTGGCCATCTACGGTTTGCACGGAGAATGGGAAGTGGAAAACCGCGGCATCGCGCCGGACATCGAAGTCGAAAATGATGCCGCATCGGTTGCAGCGGGGCACGACCCGCAATTGGAAAAGGCCGTGCAAGTCACCATGGAAGCGCTGAAGAAAAATACCGTCGTGATTCCTGCGCATCCGCCGTATCCGAACTATCACAAAAAATAAGCGTAGAACCTCGAGGGAGGGTCGCGGCGATTCTGCGCCGCTCGCACATTTTTGATAGCGTGATTGGCGGGAGAATAGCGCGGTTGAAAAGATTTCCTCATGCCCGAACTTCCTGAAGTCGAGACCGTCGCGCGCGGATTGCGAGAGACCGTGCTGGGGCGGCGCATCGTGTCCGTGCGGCTCGGAAAAACAGATTTCATCGATGATCCCGCCGCGCTCGAGCAGCACCTTCCAGGACGCACGATTTCCGCGGTCGAGCGGCACGGAAAGTTCATGCTGCTGCGGCTCACCGCCGTGCAAGGAGCAGGCAGTGCCATTTCGAACGGCGACGCGGTTCCGGCGTCGCTCTTGGTTCACCTCGGAATGACCGGACAGATCGGTCCGGCCCAGGCGGCGCAGCCCTCCGAAAAACATACGCATGTTTTTTTTCTGCTCGATGATGGCCGTGAACTGCGCTACACGGATGCGCGGCGTTTTGGCCGCATCGCGTACCTCACCGAAGCGATGCTCGCGGAAGAGTTGCGCGAGTCGGGCGCGGACCCGCTCGAAGTAGGCGAGGAAGAGTTCGCGTCGCGAATCCGATCGAGGCGCACGCGCATTAAGGCGCTCTTGCTGGATCAAAGTGTCCTTCGCGGTGTGGGAAATATCTACGCGGACGAAAGTCTGTGGCGCGCGAAGATTCATCCCGCGCGGCTGGGCGTGAACATCAGCAAAAAAGAAGGGCAGCTTCTTCGCCGCGTGCTGCGGGAGATTCTGCTGAAGGCTATCGCCATGCGAGGCTCCTCGATTTCTGATTTTCTTGACGCCGCAGGTGAACCGGGAGAATATCAGCGCCACCATCGCGCCTATGGCCGCGAGGGGAAGAATTGCTACCGCTGTGAGACCGTCGTCCGGCGCGGAATTGTCGCGGGACGAAGCAGTTTTTTTTGCCCGAAATGCCAGCCCGCGCCCAGGGATTTTCTTGCCTTGCCTCTTCCACACGGCAAAGACGCAAAGAGAAGGAAACGTAAAAGTCTGGAGAAGGCAAAGGCTTCGAAGAAGAGAAGTCGAAGAATTTGACAACCGCGAGAAATCTGAAAAATCGCGAAACGCGATAGGGCGGTTCGCACGTCTATTGGAACAGGGCTTTTCTCTGCGCGGCCGGGACGGTGAACGGTGGTGGCGGCGCGGGAATGAAACAATCCTTTTCGTGAAAACTTTTGTGTGACAACCGAAGGAGAACGGATGAACTCACGTCGAGTGGTGTTGTTTGTGTGTGTGGCGGCGCTCGTGCTCGTTGGTGTTCGCGTGGGCTTGGCGAATGCAGTCGGCGACGATAGCACTTCGATCGCGGCAGCGGACGCGCAAATTTTAAGCGAGATTCGCGACCACAGCGAAGCCATGCAGAACAGCGAATATCTGGGCGACGAAATCGGCGCCCGGCTAACGGGCTCGCCGCAATTGAAGCAGGCCAACGAGTGGACCGCGGACATATTCCGCAAATACGGCCTCACCAACGTGCACCTCGAGCCGTGGACCATCGCTCATTCCTGGACGCGCGGAACCGCCCACGCGCGCATCATCAGCCCTGCGGAACATCCGTTAACCATTGCCTCGGCTGGATGGGCGCCCAGCACCGCTGGTGCAGTGCGTGGGCCGGTGCTTTTCGTCGACATCCGAAAAGAGGAAGACTTCGAGAAATATCGCGGCAAATTGAAGGGCGCAATTCTCATCACGCAAGAACCCGAAAGCCTTTCGCCGCCAAAGCCCGTCGACAATTTCGCGGAAGTAAATCGCCCGATGCAGACGCCGCCACCGCGGAAGGGCGATCCAGTAGCCCCTTCACCCTTCGCTGCATTCCGCGCCGTCGCCCAAAAGCGCAACGAATTCTTCAAGCAGGAAGGTGTCGCCGCGATTTTGCGCGATTCCAACAAGCCGCACGCCCTGCTGAACATGACGGGAATTGGCGGAGAGAAATTTGATATCGGCGCGATTCCCACGGCCTTCATCACTGGCGAAGGTTACCGCCTGCTTTATCGCATGCAGAAACGTGGGCCAGTGCAAGTGGAAATCGAGATGACCAATTCCTTCAGCGACAAACCGGTCGAGGTCTACAACACCGTCGCCGAAATCAAGGGCACCGAGAAACCCGACGAGGTCGTCATTCTTGGCGCCCACCTCGATTCCTGGGATTTGGGAACGGGATCGACGGACAACGGCACCGGCTCAATGGCCGTGCTCGAAGCGGCGCGTGCGCTCGCCAAGTTGAATTTGAAACCCAAGCGCACCATCCGCTTTGTTTTATTTACCGGCGAAGAAGAAGGCTTATGCGGTTCCGTGAAATATGTGGAAGCCCACAAAGACGAGTTGGAAAAAATCTCCGGCGTTCTCGTGCACGATACGGGAACGGGCAGAGTCCTGACGCTCGCGTTGCACGACAACTATCAGGATCGCGAAGTCGTCGATCAAGTTTTGGCGCCTTTGAAAGAATTGAAGCTCCTCGAACCCACGATGATGCACATGTCTGGAACGGACCACTTGTCGTTCGACGAAGTGGGCGTGCCGGGATTCTGGGCCCTCCAGGACGGCGCGGAATACAGCAAAACGCATCACAGCCAGTCGGACACCTTCGACAAAGTATGGAAAGACGATTTGAACGAAGGCGCGCAAGTTCTAGCGGCCTGGGCGTACAACACCGCGCAACTTCCCGCCATGATGCCCCGGCGCCCGCTGCCGTATCGTCCCTCGGCCGATGCCGCCAAGGCCGAACCGCCGAAACCCGATCCTCTCGTGGAAATCGACAACAAGATTCTCGATCAAATAAAAACGGATCAACCAGAATTGAAAGCGAACTTGTCCTACCTGGCCGACCGCATCGGACCTCGTTTGACTGGTTCGGAACAACTCGAAAAGGCCAGCCACTGGACTCTGCAGCGCTTCAAAGAGTTGGGACTCTCGAATGCCCATCTAGAGCCCTGGACGATTGCGAACAGTTGGACGCGCGGCCCCGCTACGGGCCGAATCCTTAGTCCCACGCCGATTGCGCTCACGCTGGAAACCGGTGGATGGTCCGGCGCCACGAATGGTCCGGTTCGCGGACAGGTTGTGGGAATCATCGCGGAAAAACTGGAAGACCTCGACCAATACAAAGGAAAGCTCAAGGGAGCGATTGTATTGATGAACCGTCCAGCAAACGTGCAGGCTCCCGGCAATCCGCTGACGACTCCCTGGGCGGAAAGCACTCTCCCTGTAGCCAGGCCGAAGACGGACCAACCGCTCGATATCGAAGCCATCATGAAGCTTCGCCGTGCGCAATCCAAATTTTTCGAAGAAGAAAAAGTGGGCGCGGTGTTGATCGGCTCTGAAAAATCCTACGGCTTGCTGAACATGAGCACCAGCAGCCGGGAATATCAACCGGGGAAAGTTCCCACCGCCTACACCACGCGCGAAAATTATGCGCTCTTGTGGCGCCTGCTCGATGCGGGAGCTGTCGAAGCAGAAGTGAACATTGCCAGCAGCTTCAGCGGCAAGCCCGTCGAGGTCTACAACACCGTTGCGGAAATTCCTGGCACGGAAAAACCGGACGAGGTGGTCATCATCGGCGGGCATCTCGATTCCTGGGACTTGGGAACGGGCGCAACCGACAACGGCACCGGTTCGATGGCCGTGCTCGAGGCCGCTCGCGCGTTGCAGAAGCTGGGCATAAAACCAAAGCGCACCATCCGTTTCATTCTTTTCACCGGCGAGGAGCAGGGCCTCAACGGCTCCAGAGCTTATGTGAAAGCGCACGCCGCGGAGCTGGGAAAAATTTCCGGCGTACTGGTTCATGACAGCGGCACTGGAAAAGTGCTCACGGTCGGCTTGATGCGAAATTACGGCGTCCGCGAAATGATCGATCATGCGCTTTATCCCTTGGGCCGCGCGAAAGATGTGGGACTCGCAGAGCCTTCGTTGCGTTCCGAAGGCGGTACCGATCACATTCCTTTCGACGCCGCGGGCGTTCCCGCATTCTGGTGCGTGCAGGAAGGCGTGGACTACGCCATGACGCACCACTCGCAAGCAGACACGCTCGACCGCGTTCGCTGGGACGATCTCACCGAAGGCGCGCAAGTCCTCGCGGTATTCGCGTACAACGTAGCGGGGTTGCCGGAGATGTTGCCGCGCAAACCGGCCAAGACACCTGCGTCCGGCGGCAACTAAGCCGTAAAAATGAGAGCCGTTCTACAGCGAGTGAGCCGCGCGCGTGTCACCGTGGAAGGACGTGTGACCGGCGAGACCGGCGCGGGGCTCATGATTCTCCTCGGCGTGGGACGCGAGGATACTTCCGCCGTTGCGGCGTCGATGGCGGAAAAATGCGCTCAACTACGCATCTTTGAGGACGACCAGGGGAAAATGAATCGCTCGCTGCTGGATGTGAAGGGCAGCGCCCTGGTCGTTTCTCAATTTACACTTTACGGCGATGCGCGCGGGCAGCGGCGGCCCAGCTTCATGGCCGCGGCGCCGCCGGAACTGGCAAAATCTCTTTACGAAGAATTCTGCAACGCGCTTCGCGGACTTGGTGTTACCGTGGAGACCGGAATTTTCCAAGCCATGATGTCCGTGGAGCTGGTCAATGAAGGCCCGGTCACAATCCTCCTCGACTCCGACAAAACATTCTAAGCAGCGCCATAGAAAAGACGCCGCGCAACGCTGGACGAAGGACGCTGTCTTACGCGAGTTGAAAATGCTCGCCGATCCGCAAGTGCGCGCGAAGCTCGCTTACTTTGGCGTCGATGTTCCGAAGGCGCATGGGGTTTCCGCGCCCATGCTGCACAAGCTAGCGAAACGGATTGGCAAAGATCACGAGCTTGCGCGGCAGTTGTGGCCCACGGGCATTCACGAAGCGCGAATTCTTGCGCCGCTCATCGGCGAATCGCAGAAGGTCACCGCCGCGGAGATGGACCGCTGGGTGCGCGATTTCGATTCCTGGGACGTTGTCGATACAACTTGCTGCTATCTCTACGCGCACGCCAAACCCGCATGGAAAAAAGCATTTTCGTGGAGCGCGCGCCGCCTGGAATTCGAGAAGCGGGCGGCATTTTCTCTGGCTGCGTACCTCAGCTACAAAGACAAGGAAGCTTCCGATGCGCAATTCGTCCGCTTCCTGCGCGTCATCGAGCGCGAGTCAAACGACGAGAGGAATTTTGTGAGGAAGGCGGTGAACTGGGCTTTGCGGAATATCGGCAAAAGAAATCTGCAACTCAACCACGAGGCCATTCTCTCGGCGGAGCGAATTCGGAAACAAGAATCGCGCGCGGCGCGCTGGATCGCCGCGGATGCCCTTCGGGAATTGAAGGGCGAGGCAGTGCAAACGAGGCTGAGGCGAAAGGCGTCATGACGCAAGGCGAGAGCGCGGAAAAAAAGACCAAGCTGAAAATTCGGCGCGCGAGAATGAGCGACGCCGAGAAACTGGCGGAGCTTTCCGGGCAGTTGGGATATCCCGCGACCGCCGCCCAGATCGTACAGAGATTGCAGCGATTGAAACCTGCTTCGCGACATGCGTTGCTTGTTGCGGACGATCCGGAGGACGGAGTCGCCGCGTGGCTGCACGTAAGCGTGACGCCGCTGATTGAAGTAGAGTTGCGAGCAGAGGTTAATGCTTTTGTAGTCGGCGAAAAACACCGCAGCCAGGGCGCCGGGGCGCGATTGCTGGAAGCAGCGGAAGACTGGGCCCGCCGGCGCGGATGCGAGAGCGTTTCCTTGCGCTCCAACGTGATTCGCGAGCGCGCGCACAAATTTTACGAACGCAACGGTTACGAGCATTACAAAACGCAGAAAGCCTTCCGCAAAGCACTCTGAGTTTCGGCCACGAACCCGCGTAGAACTCGACCCTAAGACTCAAGACTCAAAACCTTGGGCTTAAGGCTTAAAAGTTGAGACTCACAAGTTAGAGCTGAAAACTGAAAACTGAAACTCCCTCCCGCCAGAGCCTCGGCAGTGCTCTATTGGTCCCAACAAGCCTTCCGGAATGGCAAAGTATATCGTATTACGATAGACTAACCACATGGCGATGGAACTGACGACCGCCGAGTACCGCGCGCTCGCCGAGGTGCGTTACCGCATACGGCATTTTCTCCGCCAAGGCGACGCGCAGGCACGTGTTGTGGGGCTTGAGCCGCAACAGTATCTGCTCATGCTAACGATTCGCGGGCTGCCCGAGGGCGTCGCGGCTACGATTGGTTCGCTCGCCGAGCGCCTGGCGCTGAAGCACCACAGTGTCGTGGAACTGATCGACCGGCTGGAAACCCACGGCTACGTGCGGCGGACCCGCAGCCGCGACGACCGCCGCAGCGTGTTCGTGTCGCTGCAGCCGCGCGGGGAAAAACTGCTAGATCGGA
>Ga0210407_10000429_pt1 | contig 48181 bp, 36 predicted proteins | sample IncBWC27MmetaG_FD_150860 | JGI IMG/M metagenome (GOLD analysis project Ga0210407, IMG submission 150860) | Forest soil microbial communities from Barre Woods Harvard Forest LTER site, Petersham, Massachusetts, United States - Inc-BW-C-27-M | ecosystem: Environmental > Terrestrial > Soil >...
TTCTGGTACTAATTCCCAATCTCTCCGCCCAGCAGCCTTCCGCTCCTCGCCCCGTCAACATCGACGATTACTTCCAACTCCGCGAAGTCTCTGAACCTCAGCTCAGTCCTGATTCCCAGTGGCTCGCCTACACCGTCAAATCGGCCCTCCTCAAAGACGACAAGAACGAGGAGCGCATCTGGATGATCCCTGCTTCCGGCGGCGACGCCATCCCTCTCTCCGCCGAGGGCGTCTCCTCCTCCCACCCGCGCTGGAGCCCCGACGGCAAGTTCATCGCCTTCCTCTCCGCTCGCAACGAGGGCAAAACCCAAGTCTGGCTCCTCAACCGCCTCGGTGGCGACGCGCAACGCATTACCGACACACCTCAAGACGTCGAAGACTTCGCCTGGTCTCCCGACAGCCGCCGCCTCGCCCTCGTCCTTCGCGATCCTTCTCCCGAAGAACTCGAAGCCGCCAAGTCCGCCAAGGACACCGACGACAAGGACTCCGCCACCGACAAATCCAAAGACAAGAAATCCAAGACGCAGCGCCCCTGGGTCATCGACCGTTTCTTCTTCAAACAAGACGAAGTCGGCTACCTTGAACGTCGCCGCACCCATCTCTACATCCTCAACCTCGCCTCCAAATCCTCCACCCAAATCACTTCCGGCGACTTCGACGACTCCGAACCCGCTTGGTCCCCCGACGGCAAACTCCTCGCTTTCACTAGCAACCGCTCCCTGCCCGATCCCGACCGTACCTACAACTCCGACATCTGGACCGTCGAAGCCGCCAACACCGACAAAGGCACCCACCTCGCACAGATCACCACCAATCCCGGCAGCGACGCCTCTCCCTCCTGGTCTCCCGACGGCAAATGGATCACCTACGTCAGCCAGCTCGACCCCAAACTCTTCGACTACGGCACCAAACATCTCGCCGTCTCCCCCTCCACCGGAGGCGAAGCAAAAGTCCTCACTCGCTCCTTCGACCGCATGGTCTCCGAACCGCGCTTTTCTCCCGACGGCAACTTCATCTATTTCATCGCCGATGATGACGGCACACAAAATCTCTGCCGTATCCCGGCCACCGGCGGCGAAATCACTCGCCCCATCGGCGGCCGCCTGATGCTGACCGAATATTCCCTCTCCAAATCCGGAGAAATCGCCGCCCAAATCGTCACACTCGACCGCCCCAGCGAGCTTTACACCCTCCCCGGCGGCAAACTCACCCAGGTCACTCACGTCAACGACGCCCTCATCTCCCAACTCAAACTCTCCATCGCCGAATACGTACATTTCAAAAGCAAAGACGGCACCTCCGTCTCCGGCTATCTCTACAAACCCGTCGACTACGTCCCCGGCAAAAAATATCCCACCATCCTCCGCCCACATGGCGGTCCCGTCTGGGCCTACTACGCCGAGTTCGATCACACCGCCCAGCTTTTCGCCGCCAACGGCTACGTCGTTCTGTATCCCAATCCTCGCGGCTCGTCCGGCTACGGCGAGCCCTACTGCAAAGCTATTTTTGCGGATTGGGGCAACAAGGACTTCCAGGACGACATGGCCATGGTCGATTACGCCCTCCAACAGGGCATCGCCGATCCCGACAAGCTCGCCGTCGGCGGCTGGTCCTACGGCGGCATCTCTACCGACTTCATCATCGCCCAGACGACCCGCTTCAAAGCCGCCATCTCCGGCGCCGGCGTCGCCAACGTCATCACCACCTACGGCCACGACCAATACATCCGCGACTACGAAACCGAACTCGGCCGTCCTTGGGAGAACAAAGCCGCCTGGGAAAAAGTCTCACCCTTCTTCCGCGTCCAAAACATCACCACTCCCACTCTCTTCATGGGCGGCGACAGCGATTGGAACGTCCCCGTCATCGGCGGCGAGCAAATGTACCAGGCCCTCAAGAGCCTTGGCCGCTCCACCGAACTCGTCGTCTATCCCGGCGAGTTCCACGGCTTCGCCACGCCTTCACATATCAAAGACCGCCTCGAGCGCTACCTCGCCTGGTACGCTCACTTCGTCAAGGCCGACGGAACTCCTGTGCACCCCACGGAAAAGTCCGCCTCCGCGGGAAAAAACGCCGATTAACAAATCGGGGCGGCCTTCGCTCCGGGCTACGGCAATCTTCTGCCTTTCCGCCCGGGCGTGGCCGCCCCTGAATTTCAATTCCTCGTCTCTTAGTTTCCGCTTTCCTTTGACATCCCACGCAGCCGGCTCACTAACCTCATCAATCTCGGCCGGTCCTGCTCGTTCATCGCCGCAAACCGCAGCCCCATCCCGCTTCCAGGCTTCACGTGCCGTACCACCGCCTCCGCCCGGATCTCACCCTCTTCCACAAGAAAGTGCAGCTTCGTATTCATTCCAGGCGGTTTGGCCTTCGGCGTCTCGATAAACAACCCCCGCATGCTCAAATCCAGCACCCGCGAGATCTCTTCTTGTCCGTTGCTCAGCCAATACACCCACACGCCATCCTCTACTTCAACGCGTGTGCTCATTCTCCGGGAAGGGAAATTTGCTTGCAGCAAGACATGCTCCTCTTACGCCATGCCCCGCATTGGCGATCTTTTCAGTGAGACTACTGGACTGGTATGAATGTAGTGTTAGAGAAAGCCTCTTCGTTTCGTGAATAAATCCACAATTCTAAGAAGCCCTCTTCTGCCGTATATCAGGCAGGTAAGCATTGGCGTGAACATACAGCCGTTCGCCCGCGATTCCTACTATATTCTTTGAATTCTTCCGATGCGAGTTTTCCGGGGGACTTGAGAGTCCTGGCGCTACTAGGCCTCCGCCAAAGCGCTTCCTCGAAAATCTTCTTCAAACCCCAAAATCCACCTCAATCGGCTCGATCAGCGGCATCAACCACTTCAACAGTTCCTGATGCACCGGGTGCGCTCCATACCTCTCCATCGACGCCTTGTCCGCAAACTTCATCACCCCGCCCAGCTCATACCCCTGTCCCCGCGGCGAATCATTCCTCCCCACCCACGACTCCAGCACCTCCGGAATCTTCGCCTGCAACCCTCGAATCTCCGTCACAATTTTCGCCTTCTGCTCCTCACTCACTCCCGCCTTAAACCGAAACGCAAACATATGTATGTACATGTCCGGAATTTTCCTCTCCCGCATACCGCAAATCTCAACCGCCATACTCCTCTTCGACGGCCATCATCTGACGATTCCACCACTTCCGCAACCGCAGCATTGTCCTTGTTACGACCTCTTCTTCACCTGAGCTCCCGCGTTCCTCCCCTCCTGGCCAGTTTCATCGTCGTTTCACCATCTTTTCCCGTACGCGTAACGCATCGACAGTTTCACCGAAGCCAAGCTCGAGACCAGTGCCAACAAAATCCAGCTCGCTCCGACAGCCCTCCACGTTTCAGATAGCAAGCCTAGCAAAACCAATAGCTTCGCAGGCGGTGGCTCAATCGCATTTCCTCCGGTCAACAGTTTGACGCCAACAACCACGCACCACACAAGCGCAAGTCCCGCCGCAATCATTCCCGGCAGCGCCCGCTTCCACGGAAATGCAATCGGCGCCAGTGCTGCCGCCTCGCGTCGCACAGCATCCATGACCGAAACAACAAATCCCGGCGACGGAATAATCTCCTGCTTCTTGGACAGAATCCGATCGAACTCCTCTTCTCTCATCAAGCCTCCTTCTTCAACAGGTCCGCTCTCAGCCGGTTCGAAAGTTTGCTACGCAGCATTTCCCGTCCACGCGACAATCTCGCCTTCACCGTCCCCTCCGGCAGGCCGAGACTCCGCGCCGTTGCGGTAACATCCATCTCGTGGAAATAGAAAAGAATCAAAACCTCCCGGTATTTCGGCGGCAGCGAGAAAACCGCGCGCCGCACCACCCCGTCCCGGTCTTCCTCCTCAAGCCCGCCATCCATCGCTCGCGGGTCCCTCGGCTCAGCAACCTCATCGAGCCCCACCGTCCTCGCTGGAATCCGCCGCAGCTCCGAACAGTATAAATTCGTCGCCAGCGTGAAAAGCCATGTGGAAAAAGCCGCTTCTCGCCTCCACGCGCCAAGCGAGCGATACGCTCGCAGAAACGCCTCCTGCGCCAACTCCTCCGCTCGCCCTCGGTCTCGGCAGAATCGGTACGCCAGATTCACGAGCGGTCCCTGCCAGCGGCGCACCAGCCCCTCAAAAGCCGACGTGTCCCCTCCGAGCACCTTCTCGACAGCGGCCTGATCCTCGGCTGCGCTCACACGATCCCTCTTCGAGTACGACCCCCCGCCGCTGCCATCGGTTGCATTTTCTTTTCAAATCCCGCCTCTAAACAAAATGCAACCGAGAACCGTTCCGCCTAGTCACACCGCATGAAGCAACGAAATCACTTTAAGGAGATCGAAATGAACTTCACTCACATACTGCCCATCTTCTTATTTCTCAGCGTCGCGAGCGTTGCGCTGTTCTCTTTTGTCGCCGTGACCGTCTGGTCCGCCGAGCGCCGCCGCGAACGCGAAGCCTACTACAGGAGCGAGACGCTCAAGAAAATCGCTGAAACCCAGGCCCCCGGAAGCACATCCGCTATCGAGTTCCTTCGCGAGGAAGAAAGAAACTCCGCCAGCCGCCTCCGGGAAGGCCAGAAACTCGGCGGTCTAGTCGTGCTCGCCGTTGGCGTTGGCCTCATGATCTTCATTAAGGGAGTTTCCCGCAACGATCCGAATCCCGCCTATCTCGTCGGACTCATTCCTGTGCTCATCGGCATCGCACTCCTGAGCTACGCCTACTTACTTGCTCCAAAGCAATGACGGAACGCCGAAGCTTGAAGCGAGATCGCATATGCGCCGCGATAGAGAAGAGAAAGGAAAGGAAGAGGAGGCGATGAGGAACTGTCGGTCATTCTTTAAGCCATTCGATGCTGTTGCCGCCCCTCCTTTCCCATACAGCGCATTATCCTTTTTTTCTAGGCGATGCGAGATTTGAGGCGCCTGGTAGCGCCTACTTGATTCCTCCGCTACTCGAAAGCCCGCACCCCACTCCCGTAGTGCTCCCGCGGCAGCGTAAACAGAATGATCAACGTAACAATCACGATTACCGCCAGCACGAACACGCTGCCTTCCGGCCCGGTCGTTCCCCCGCTGAGGATCGGCCTCCCCACGGGATGCGTAGCGAGCAGATGGTGCTCCACCATAAGTCCGCTGTCCGCCACCCCATACAAAAAGGATTGCGCCCAATCCCACGCCGCGTGGAATCCAATCGCCCACCACAGTGATCCCGTCCGCCACAGGCTCAGGCAGAAGACCATGGCCACCAGCCCGGCAGAAAGCAATCCAATGGGCGACTCCCCCGGGTTATTGCCGTGGCCCAGTCCGAACAAGACCGACAAGATCGCCGCCGAAGTCCAGAATCCCAGCGCCGCACTGTGCCGCGTCTTGAACGCCCACCCATACACTCCGGCCAGTCCCCGCGTCAGCGTGTACTGTAAGTAGCCGCGCGTAAGGTACTCCTCAAACAAGCCGACCAGCAGAAAGGCGAGCAGCCAGACTCCTCCGTACCGCAAAATATCGTCACCCAAGAGCAGCCGCCCGTCGATGACCAGCAGCCCGCTCTTCCACAGCGTCAGCACCAGCAGCGACAAACAACTCACTCCCCAACCTAAGCCAGCCAGGAAGTGGGCCACCATCCGCCTGTCGCCAAACCCGTAAACTGGGTTCGGCCGCCGCTCGATCCTCGACATGATCCATGTAATCAGCAGCACCCCCAGAAACGGAACAGCCTCCGCAATAAACAAAAACCCCGGCGACGCCGAAAACTGCCCCCCACCCTGCGGCCCGGCCATATGTAGCTTCCGCCCAATCGCATTCACGCAAAAGATCATCCCCGCACAGAGCGCGATGAATATCAGCAAGCTCCATCCCGCCCGCAACCCATCCTTCCCGACGAAAATCTTCCGCAGCGTTGACTCCGTCGCCGGTCTTGCCTCGGCAGCCGCCAGCGCTTGCTCCTGCTTCGGTGCACCCGCGTCATCCACCTTGGAGTCGCGCTCCACTGCGCCCCCGTCATTCAGCGCCGGGTCCCGCTCCGGGGGCAGCCCGTCCGTCTCATGGTTCACTGGCAATCTCCTCTTTAACTTCCCAAACGCGCCGCCCAGTGTATACCCTCCCAGCTCAGTGCGGCGGCGACCGCAGCGGTATCTTTGCTGCCCACCTAGACCAGGGCAGTAAAACGCGAACGTCGTTTCACCAACGTCGCTATGTGCCTGTTCTTTGTGCCGCCAATTAGATCGCCCCCCTAATGACCGGGAATGGCGCGGTCCTCTATTTCTGCGGGCCTTTCCCGGATGGAGATGGCATCAACGATTTGACCGAGGGAAAGAAGTCACAGAGTGGCCGAGCGTGCATGGAATTCTAGAGACAAACCGAAATAACTAAATGAGACTGCCTACGATTAAGAGTATGGGCATGAGAAGTGATTCGAACGCTCGGTGCAGCGCTCCCCGCCAACTAGCAGCTAATCATGCCGTGTCGATACCAACGTCTTACGCTTCACACGAAATAAGTCATGAAAATACAAGAGCGTGCCGAGGCGTTCGTGATATTCCCATAATTCATGACGGATAATGCACCACACTAGCTGGCTACAAGGTTGGCGAGCCTGCGCCGGAAGTCCCGCGAGCTTCCGCCGGTTAGCCCGTTTCGCGGGATCGAGTAGGGGAAAGCTTTTTGCGTAACCCAGCCTCCGGGCTTGGTTATAAAAGCATGACGAATCCCCAGGTCATGAAGCGCCGGCGCCTGGCTCTCATTAAACCGGCCGTTGGGAAAACATAGAACGGTCGTCCGCGAATTCAGCTGATCCTGGAAAAACCTCTGACAAGCCTGGACCTCCAAAGCCATTTCCGCATCGGAAAGCGTTTCAAATGGGTGGTGCGCGTCTCCGTGCATGCAAAGTTCCACGAACGGAAAGCGCTGCAAAGTTCGCAGTTCTTCAACCGTGCAGAATGCACTCAGATCATCGGCGCGAGCTGGCGCCGCGTTTCGCTTTATCAGCTCATCCACCAATTCCAGCCGCCGTTGGGGCTTCATTCGTTTCAGTTGCGGCAATAACGCATTTTCCGCAACGAGGACTCGATACTGCTGATCGCCCCAATAGATGTGACGGTCCATCCAGGGGACATATAGCCGGTCTCCTGCAATCCCAGCGATCAGATCGTAAGCTCCCTGATACCATAAGGTTCCAGTTGACGCGGCCTGTGAACTCACCGATAACAACGAAGGGATCGCTAGCTCTTCCAGAAGAGGAACGGCGTTCGTAAGAAAATCTCGAAAAGCATCATCCACCGTCAAAAGCGCATAGTTTTGGTCTAGCGAGCCGCTACGCTCGGCCAGAGTGAGGAAGGTAGAGAAGTTCACGAATTTAAAGCTGCGCTGCGCGAGCAGGAGCCTGGACCGCAGCTCGGAAACGGTGAGATGGCCAAGGATTCTACGCCAATCCGTCGCCGGAGTTGAATCTGCCAGCAGTTGGTGGAAGTAAAAAACTGCTAATCTGCCTTCCCCCGATCGCCGAACCGCCCGCGGAGGGATCAAATTGAGCACACTCTTCGCAACCCGTTTCATCTTTTGAACGGCTGTGGGACCGTAGACGTATTCTTTCAGCACCGGCGGTGGAGAGCGAAACGAAAATCGGATGGGATTGTCATATTGCTTCCAGGATCTTTCGTCCAACGGATCTTCTCGCAAGATCCCTGCCAACTTCGGAGCTGCTCGGAAAAAGCAGCGCTTGAGCAAATCCTTCTGGTCCGCGTCGGAGGATGGAGCCACGTGCTCCTGATAGAGGTAGGGTCCCGCGTCCACCGAAGCGACAGCTTTATGTATGGTGAAGCCTGTTTTCTCCGGATCCCGAAATAAAACCGGCCAAAAGCCGGACCCACCCCCGCGGTAATATGGCAGCAGACTGGTGTGAATGTTGATGGTGCAAAGTTTGGGTATGGATAAAAGCGATCCCGGAAGAATGGGAGTGCCGCAGATAACTCCCACATCCGGTTCCAGACTCCGTAGCAGCGCGTGGCATTCGTCGGACAAAAAAGCGGAAACTGTGTGTATAGAAACCTTCAACCTCTCCAGGTCTTTCAGAAGCGGATATTCGTCGCGATTCCAAATTCGGCGGGGCCAATAGCTCAGACCCATTGGCAGACCAAAAAACGCCGCTGTTGTACGTGCCAGACCCTCCTCTTTTTGCCTCCGGCGCCACTCCCGCGGATTCAGCCTTACCTGATCCAGCTGCTCCTGCTGCACGATGGTTGCAGCTAAACGGATCCCTTGCCGCGCCAAAAAGGTGCTCAAATACAGGCCGGGCCACTCCTTTGATACGAGCATAACTACCCGGCGGTCCTCAAAACTCATACTTCGCTCTCCGATGCTTTGGACACTGCGTGAAACCGTGATGCTTCTACAGTAGTCACCTGCTCCCGATCTGGCAATGTTGCAGAAATCGCTTTTTGGGGCAGGACTATCAGCCTTCTTGTCTTGGGCTGATCCTTTGCTCCTTTGATGTCATGGAGTAAATACAGCAACAAGTGTACTGCGTATTACACTTTTTTATATTTGTCGATCATGTTAAAGACGACATGGCATCTAAGTCATCACAATAAACTTCGACTTACCGAAATCCTGCAAGGCCTGACGCGCGACGCCACCCGCATGGAGCACTTCCTCGCTCAATGGGACCTCATCGAGCCCCGCGGCTTTCGCACCTACCGCGAAGCGGCCGCCATCCTCCGCCTCGGTCGCTCCAAAGGCCTTACCCTCACCACCATCAACGTCCTCATCGCCGCCATCGCCCTCGAAAATCGCGCCACCGTCTTCACCCTCGATAAGGACTTCTCCCGCATCGCCCGATTGACCGGCCTCCCCCTCTACCCTCTGCCATCACCTTAAGCCGGCGCCCCATACGCGGGTTTTGCTTGTAGGGCCTTGGACTTCACTTGGTCCGGCAATCTGCAACCCTAAACCGTTCATCATCAACATATCCCTTGTCCCGCCCCATTCGAACCATTCCGCCCATTTTCATCCCACTCTTCGTTAACCTCCTCCTTTTCTTTTTCTTACACCCTCTCTGCGATTCGAAAGTACTACTCCGCCATTCGAATATAGTACTACTTATAAATTATGTTGACATGATAAACAATCCATGCTATCCTTCCGCATGCTCCTCTCTCTCGATCTCGCCAACCCCAGCCTCTCGCTCTCCATACCTCTGTTTTTCCATCTAACCCTTTTCTTCTCTTGCCTTTGCGCACTCTTTTTTACCACCGCAGCCAGCTATGTTCTGTCTTTCCCTCTATTTACGGACTCTTTTCATCCCAACGGAGGGTGTACCTATTCCCCCTCCCAAAACTACGAGGAACAAAATGAACCAGCAAATCGCTAACTCCAGCTCTATCAACAACGGCTCTCGCTGCACCCATCTCACCGGCTCCGGCCGCCGCTGCCGTCTCCGCACCACCGGCTCCGGCTCTGGCTTTTGCTTCCGCCACGCGCAACTCCGGGAGGCTGCCCTCGACGCCGAGGATCTCTCCACCCACTTCGCTCAATTCTCCGAATTCAAATCCGCTTCCCAGATCAACGAGTTCCTCACCCAGCTAACCGCCCTGCTCATCCAGAACCGCATCCCCACCCGCCGCGCCGCCGTCCTCGCCTATATCCACAACCTTCTCCTCCGCTCCCTCCGCGCCATCGAGCACGAAGAGAACCCCTCTTCCGACGACACTCAACTCATCCTCGACATGCCCGGTCCCGACCGCAGCGAGCCTCCGATACGTTCCATCGACAACGACCGGCCCTGGACCGGATCCAGTCCGAACTCGCCCACAATCGAGGCCGAAAGAGTTTTTAAATGAAATCACCGTGAGCCAGAGCGGTCCCGGGCGTAGCGCCGAACAGACCATAGTCTGACCATGGTCAGACTATGGTCCAAACATCTGCTTGGAAGTTAGGAGCGAGAGCAAAATGAGAGAACACCAGATCGAAGAAATCGCCATTTCCAAATTCAAGGCCACCTGCCTGGCCGTCGTGGAAAACGTTCGCAAGACCGGCAATTCCGTGCGCGTCACGCGCTTCGGTTTGCCCATCGCGGAGATCTATCCCCCAGGCGATGCCAGCCGCACCGCCGCCCTCGGCACGGGTGCCGGCAGCTCCGTTATCTTGGGAGGCATCCCCGGTTCTGTCGGCGAGGAATCCCACGGAGAGGCAGCTCCGCAATCCCGCCTGCAAGCGGCTCCCATACCAGACCCGGCTCCGCAATCCGCAGGCTCGCCGCAGCCGGGTTCGCGGTCAGAGCATTGGCCGCCGCCAGGATCGGCTTTCAAATGAGAGTTGCTTTATTTCCGCTCGCCGCTTTTCTGCAATTCATCGAAGGCGGCAAACGCAATGGACGGCAATACGGTGGCCTCTTCGACCGAAAGCGCCTGCCGGGTTTACAATCGATTCACGTCCGGACCAAGCTCGTAGAGCGGATGACCGGCTTTCGCTTTGGTTTTGTGGCGCACAACGCGAAATAAAAAGAGGCTCGAAAGTATTTCATGTCACGGAATTCACGTACGTCACAAATCGCCCTCCCCATGATTTTGATGGTTTCCGCTGCAGCTCTCTGCTCGCTGTTGATGGCGGGCGCGCAGCCAGTCCCGCTTCAGAATCCTTCGGAACTCCGCGCCACAAATCGCGTCCTCTCGTTGACCCTGCGCGCTTCCGTCGACCGTGATGGAAAAAACTCTTTTTTCTCTAACGGTCAACCGGGCGCCCCGACGCTGCGGCTATCTCCTGGAGACCAACTGAAGATCACCTACACCAACGATCTCCCCGTCAAACCACTCGAAAGTTGCGCCATCGCGCCGTGCATGGACATGACCAATCTGCACTTTCACGGATTGATGGTCTCTCCCGGCGCTCCGCAGGACGACGTTCTGACCATGATGGCCAAGCCTGGACAATCACTCTATTACTCTGTCCAGATTCCGAAAGACCATCCCCCGGGCTTGTATTGGTACCACACGCACCCGCATGGAGAGAGCCACAGGCAGGCGCTCGATGGCATGTCCGGCGCGCTGGTGATCGAAGGAATCGAATCCTATTATCCGGCGCTCGCTGGTTTGCCTGAGCGCGTCCTGGTTGTGCGCGGCCGTTCCGTTTCTAATGACGCTCAATCCGCGGATTTGAAGCGCCGCGTTGAACTGGGTTCCAATATTTGTGGCGCGGAGCCAGAGGCGCCCAACGAGATTATGACCGTGAACGGGGCCGTGCGGCCTCAGATTGCCATCGCTCCCGGGGAACGCCAGTTCTGGCGCATCGTGAATGCTTCCGCGGACCGCTATCTTGATCTACAGCTGGAAGGTCGATCGTTCGAAATCGTGGCCATGGATGGCATGCCCATCGCGCTTCATGACGCAAATCATCCAACCCGTGTCGCCGATCATCTTCTCTTGCCGCCCGCCGGCAGGCTTGAAGCGATTGTAACCGGCCCGGCTGCCGGCGCTCCGCAACATCTTGTCTCCCGCTGCGTGGATACCGGGCCCGATGGCGATCCGAATCCAGCCATGATCCTGGCCGACATCGTTCCGCGCTCGCCAACCGATGCGGCGCGCGTGCCCTCCGCCGCCTCGCGGAAACCAAATCCCCAAACGCCGGACCTGGCGATGGAAGAAAAAGCCCCTCCGCGATTTGTCGTGACCTTCACGGAAGACAAGAACGGCTTTTACATCAATGGAGAAAAATTCACCCCCGATGCCGCCCCCATGTTGCGCGCGAAAATCGGAACCTATCAGCATTGGAAAATCGTGAACGCCACGGAAGAACTTCATCCCATGCACATCCATCAGGTTCATTTCTTGGTCTACGCGGAAAATGGCAAGCCGATCGCCGCCCCACTCTGGCTCGATACCGTAAATGTTCCCTACGCCGGCTCGGTGGACGTGGTCATGGACTTCACCGATCCGGTGATCAAGGGCATGTCCGTCTTTCACTGTCATCTTCTGAATCACGAAGACAAAGGGATGATGGCCAAAATCCTCTTTGAATGATTAACATGGCGCAGAAAATGGCAGATCTCGCTTGCGTAAGTTCGGGGCCCCCAATGCGCAACGCTTCTTCTTCAAATGCAAAAGCGCCGCAATGGAGTAGCAGCAAACCTCCAAGGTGCTTTAGAATGAATAAAGCAGTCACTGTCGGGGCGTAGCGCAGCCTGGTAGCGCGCCTGCCTTGGGCGCACGACACTCGACTCCAACAACTCCATCCATTACTTCTAACTACTAACGTTTCCAACAAATCGGGGAATCTGCTTTTCGCTCAAAAGTAACTCGAACGGAATGAAAACGTTGGATTCTGGCACAGTTCTGGCACAGAGGACGCCGCCTGCTTCTTTAGCAGGGCGTGTTCGAATAGCCCCTTTGAGGAGACAATCTGACTTGGCACATTTACTAGTGCGGGTGGAGCGGCAGCTATGCCCGCGCTCTTTCTATACGAATGCCATGAAACGCTCATAGTTACTGGGCGCTGAGGGCGCACTGGAACTTACCAACCCAAAACTGGCAGGGCGCTTGACCTCCTAAGCGCCGAATATTTCAGTTAGAAACTGCCTATTGATACTCCGCGCCCAAATTCCCGAAAACAGGGTTCGGGGGAAGCGCAAGAGTGATTCTCGGAGACTCGCTGGCCACTCGGAAAACACGTCAACAGGCACCTATCCTTTTGGTAGATCTTTGCAACCGAGAGAAACCCATAACATAGGTGCGACACGAATCTTCGGGATCGATTAATTTAGCTTCTGATAATTAATCAGATAACCATAGATAGGTATTCGGCGACAGGGTTATACGCAGAGGTGAGATCGTTATGAAATCTGCTCCCTCATACTCCCGGCAAAAACTGCAACTTCCCTCTTTTCTCTCCGCCACTCGGATCCCGTCATCAAAGTTTGACCGTCCGCTTCCCTACGGAAAGCGCCGGCTTCAAGGCCAGATTTTCACCGCATGGATGGCCAGCCGACATCTCTTAGCTTGAATCGGGAGCAGTTCTTTGTGGGCAACTCCGTGCATCCGGACGCACTCGGCGACGTCTTGGCAGCCACTGGGACTAGGCTGAGTGCGGCCGGGACGCATGAGTACCTCCACGCGTCCCGGCCCAGCTCGGTTGCTACCGAGAGTGGCCGTCTCGGTCGCGGCCTTGCACCACGATGGTCATTACAACGTTATGGGTTGCAGCGCCGGTGGTTCCGGTGACGACGGCGATGTAGGTTCCCGGCCGGACTGAGGAGGACGGTGAATCGTCGCGCTCTTCACCATCACCGTTCCGGCCGGTCTCGATGTTTACCGTGGCCGTGCTGGAACTGTTGCTTTGCACGCGGACCAGGGAAGGCACGGCGCAGGTGGGCAAGACGGAATTGCCGGTCGGACCACCCGTGACTTTGCAGCTCAAGTTGACGTCGCCGCTGAACTGTCTGAGTCCCTGCAACTGCAAGAGGCCGACGCCGCTTTGTCCCGAGCGCAGGGCGAGTGTTTGGGTTGTGGTTGCCAGAGTGAAGTCGTTGCCGTTTTCTGTATAGTTAACAAGCGGCGAAGACGAGGTTTGGTAGTTGGAATCGCCTAAATAGAGCACAGCCAACTGATTGGTGCCGCCAAAGAGGCTGCCGCCACGGAAGGTGACGGTGAGTGAGGAGGTATCTCCACTGAGTGCAGGCTTGAGAAAGCCCAAAGCGACAGGTGTTAGTTCGTCGACGAGGACAACCAAACCCGTGGGAGCGACCGTGCCTCTGCTACCACCAGATACGGTGACGTTCAGAGTGAGGACGGTTGTGGGATCAATCGGCGCCGAACCCGAACTGGAATTGAGGGTCACGGTGGTGAAAGAGGGGAGTAGGGAACTTGTGCCGGCCACGGTCAAGGTCAAACCCGTGAATTCGGAGGCACTCCAGTTTATGTCTCCGGAATAGCTGGCGTGAAAAGTGTAACTGCCGGCGGGCAGATTGGTGTAGAAGGCCGTGGCGTAAGAGACGCCGCTGCCTTGCTCAAAAGGTCCGCCGATTTGCGGGGCGAGATTCACGACTTGCGGCGGGAGGTTACCCGCGGTGAAGGTGATGGTTCCCGTGGGTGGCGCTCCTCCGCCAACACCGCTGACGCGTACCTCATAAGGGAATGATTGGCCGATGGTGCTAGTGACCGAGAGGGTTTGCGGAGAAGTGATGATGCTCTGGGCCTTGCTTACTGTGAACTGCAGCGGGCCGGCCTGCGAGCTTCGCTCGGTTGGCAGATAGCTGGAATCGCCGCTGTAAGAGTAGCGAACGCTGTGCTGGCCCGCCGGAAGCGCGATGTTTTGATAGGAACTCGCTCCAGTCCCGTCGATGGAGTTGGTCGAAAGGGGCTTGCCGAAATCAAGCAGCGTGGTCGAGCCGGTGGCCGGAGTGGTGGCCGATCCGGATTCTCCGGTTATCTTCAGGTCGACAAAGAAAACTGTCCCGTAGGGATAGTTGGCCCCGTTGGCGAGCGGACCCAGATCGGTAAGTACGGGCACAAAGCCGCCATTGCTGTAGGACAGCTTGAAGGCGTGAGTGGAGGGCTGGATGACGCTCGGTTCCGGCCGGATAGTGAGCGAAAGAGGGGCCGAATCGCTGGCGCGGAATTCGGCGTCACCTCCGTAATGGGCGGTAAGCGAATAATCGCCGCCCGGAAGCGCATTGGTGGTCGTCGATGCATCGCCAGCGGAATTGAGCGTGATGATGCCGAGACCTTTGGAGGCATATTGCGGAAGGTCGGACATCAGCGATACATTTCCCGAGGGCTTGCTGCCCGCGGCGTCGCTGGTCACCTTGAAATTCAGCGTCACGGGCTGTCCGTGGCGCACGGTCGTGGCCGAAGCGCGCAGATTGGTGCGAGTCCCTTCAAAGGAGACACGATCCCAATTCAGAACCATCTGGTTGGCGTCCACCGAACCAAGGCCGCTGGCCAAGTCATAACCGGGAGTCGCATTCCAGCCACCGATGGAGAAGGTTCCACCGGTGGCGTCCGCAACGCACTCGATCGAAAGCTGGGTAGTCGGGCTGCACGGCGCATTGTTGCTGCCCACGGTGATGTCATGAAACACCGAAGGAAACTGCCTCGCCAAAGGATAGAGCACGGTATTGGCCTGTCCCTGGGGGCCGAATCGCTGGTTCACCAGCGCCATCATGCCGGCGAAGGCCGGTGCGGACGCGGAGGTGCCGCCGATTTCGGTCACCTGAATTTGGCTGCCGCTCAGGTTATTACCTATGCAATCTCCGGCGAATTCGCACGTGACATAGGCGCTGCCGTTAACGCCACTGGAGGCAAACAGCGAGATATCCGGCAAATCGCGGACACCGTCCGCGGGCACCCCTGGACCGGATTGCCACGAAGGCTTGGGATAGCCGGTAAACTGCGCGCAATCGAAGGTGAAACTGCTGCCGTCTCCTAACGTCACCACGATGCCAGTAAGCGGATCTTTTCCCGAACCGGGGATAGCGCAGCCGCTCGGTCCGCCTCCACCGCCAATCACTGCGCTGCCGAAGAACAGGTTGCGTCCATAAATGCTATTGTTCCAGGGTTGCTCGGGAAGAGGCTGCAGAAGCGAGCCATTCTTGCCATCGTTGGTCTGGCTCCAGAAATTAAAGACGGAGTTCAGGCCGCCGGGATAGTAGAAGTCTGTGCCGCCCACCGCGACATTCCATGGTGTCGAGGCAAGCCCATTGACCTGTTTTCCGAATTCAGCAAAGCGGGAGCCTGCAAAATCGCAGCCGGCCGAATCCGAGTCGCCGCTGGAAACCATGACGGTCTGTCCCTGCGCCGCGGCCTGTTCCCATGCACTGTTGTAAAACGCGTTTCCGAAGGGAGCGTTGAATGCCTCGCAGCCGCCGAAACTGAGGCTGAGCACACTGGCGGCATCATCCTCGACGGCGCGGATGACGGCAAGACTGAGCCCATCGCTGTAATCGTTGGCTGCCGCAGTGTACAGGCGGATGTTGGCCTCCGGAGCGATGGCGCCGGAGACTTCCACATCCAAATAGGCTTCAAGTGCGTCGCCGTTGACGCCTGGGTCGTTCCCATCGATCACCACCTGCGGCAGGTTGGGTTTGGTCGGATCCGCATCCAAGTTGAATAACTGGCGATAGGCGGCTACCGGGCTGAGGTCGATGTTGGAGTCGTTGATAATCCCGATGGTCTGACCCTTTCCAGTTACACCTTGGCTATACAGGGGCCCAATGTTGTACTGGGTGGCGAGGTCTTCGGGTGCCAAGCCGAGATTGAATTGGGGGACCGACAGGGTAAATTGTGGTGTGAATTTGTGCGTTTTGGGTGTGAACTGCGCGGTTCCCAAAACATGAGAGAGTGGTCTCGGGTGGAAGTCGTGCATGGGGCCGACGGCGGCAATCACGGGGCTAAGTGCCGCGGGGATCTTCAGTTCTGACGAGTTAGAGTGGTGGACTTCACCTTTCACGAAATAGGCATGCAGGGAAGTGCCGAAGGCCGTCCCGACTTGGCCTGCTGAGCCTGAGAACTGCACCGCGCTCTTCGCCGAATTGACTTTCTCGATTTTGAGTCCTTGGGACTGCAGCCACGCTTTGACGGCGTTCATATCGGAGTCGTCCACGCCGAAGTTGCGGCCGAACTCCGCCGGCGTCAGCCATTTATGGTAACTGGGCGAACCCTGCCGGTGCACTTCCGTGAGGAACTCCTGCAGCGCTTGTTCCTGCGCCGCAGGACGTTTGAGGAGAAGGGTGATCCGCCCAGTCGGAGTGGAATCGGGAACGGCGCCAAGATCGACGGCGCCGTTGCGCACCAGTGGATGCACGGAGCCCTTCAGAGCGACGACCTTGTCGGGATCGATGGCCTGCGTTATTTGGGGAAGGGCCTGAGCATACATTGAACTTGCTGCCAAGATTGCGAATAAAGCGAACGACAGCAGATAAAGAACCGCCTGCTGCAATCGCCGTGTGTCGAGAAGGGGCATCATACTCTCTCCTATGTCGCAAGGCTGAATGACCATGCTGACTGCGCCATTGAGGGATGGACAGTTCCCTGCGCAGGAGTGTCCGTATTTCGCAAGAATTGTGAAAGCCCCAAAAGGAGTGAAGCGATCTAGCCATTTTGGCTACCCCCGGCCCTTTTGGCGAGAGGACGGCGAGGTGGTGCTGGTGAGGCATCCGCCGCAGCCCCTGGGGCCTCCGAATCCGGCGTTGGTTCCCGTCGCAGTGGAATGTCGAAGCGATGCCGTCCAAACAGCCACGCATCCATCGAGTATGCTCCTGGCCCAAGGAGCGCCACGGCCACGCCGTTGCAAATGGCGATGGCGATAGGAAAGCTGTTGGAGCCACCGGTCATGAGGAGAACCACAAGTTGGAGCAGGCACGCCAGGATGGAGCCGCACGGCGTCAGGAATCCAGTGAAGAGCGAGAAAGCGGGCAGCAGAAAGACAAGCGGAGTCCAGAAAGATGTGTGCAACGGCCATTGTGCTGTGCCGTTGACAATCAAGGTCGTAGCAACGGAAGCACGCAGAAGCAGCAGCGCAGCGCCGGCGGTCCCGGTTGGAAACATGGAGAACAGTCTTTGCACAGGCCGCAGATTAGGCCCGCGGAACGTGAGGAACAACGCCCATCGGCGGGGGTTTTCGACTATCCTATGGGGGTAGTGAGCGCGCCTCTGCGCGAAAGAATAGGGATGGTGGGAATCCGGACCAGCGGCTATCATGCGGTACGGAAAAATTGTGGGAACGCATAAGTTTGCCTTATTTGCTATTTCGCCCGCATGCATGCTTCCGGCCGCGTTTCTGTGTGTCCCGGCTCTTGCTCTCCACCCTGATCGGAAGATCTCTCAGTATGCGCATACCTCTTGGCGGATGCAGGAGGGGTTCTTTGGCGGCAAACCGCACGTCGTCGCCCAAACTACCGACGGTTACTTGTGGTTCGGAACGCGCACCGGGCTGTTGCGCTTCGATGGTGTTCGTTTCGTGCCGTGGACCGCGGACGAGGGGCGAGAGTTGTCGCATAGTGACATTCGCGCCCTGCTGGGCGCACGGGATGGCAGCCTCTGGATTGGGGTCACGAATGGGCTGCTGCGCTGGAAAGACCAGAAGCTTCAGCGCATCCCTGGAATTTCCGGATCCATTAATGAAATCATTGAAGACCGGCAAGGAGCAATCTGGGTTGCGCGCGTTGGAGCGGTCGACAACCTGGGACGACTCTGCCGGATAGACAGCGCCGGTGCGCGCTGTTTCAACGAGGCAGATGGCCTTCCAGCGGGCATGCGTGCCATTGAATCGCTGCTTGAGGATGCGCAGGGAAACTTTTGGATGGGCACACCCGATTTGCTGGTCCGGTGGAAGCCCGGCTCGCAGACAGTTTACAAACCGCCGCGTCTCCGATCGAACAGCAGCGCCGGAATCGATGGGCTGGCAGCGTCTCCCGATGGTTCACTTTGGGTGGGTGTGGCGGGGCACGGGCTGGGCTTGCAGCGAATAATGCAAGGCACTTGGAAGCCCTTGGTGACGCCGCAACTCGATGCCAGCACTTTGCAAATCACGGACCTTCTTACCGATCGCGATGGCGCCTTGTGGATTGGAACAGGAGGCCGGGGAATATACCGTTTTTACAACGGCAGGGTCGATGGATTCCACAGAGCGGACGGACTTTCCAGCGACTTCGTGTCCCAGTTCTTCCAGGACAGGGAAGGTACCTTGTGGGTGGTCACCCCGCAAGGCTTGGATAATTTCCGAGATCTGAGTGTTGCAACCTGGTCTGCTCGCGAAGGACTTACGACGGACAATGCGGTTTCGGTGGCCGCGGCTCACGACGGCACTGTCTGGGTGGGCAATTCAGGCGGCCTCGATGCTATCCGACACGGTATCATCTCCTCGATCCGCGAAGGCCGGGGTTTGCCGGGCAGCCAGGTAACCGCGATCTTTGAGGATCGAAAAAGGCGGCTCTGGGTGGGAGTCGACAACGATCTAACCCTCTTGCAAGGCGGCCACTTCACCACGATCAAAAGGTCGGATGGAACCTCGATCGGTCCGGTACAAGACATGACTGAAGATCTCCAAAACAACCTTTGGGTGGAATTGGAACAAGGACGGGGGCTTTTGCTCATCCATGATTCCCGGGTTCAGGAGGAATTTCTATCTCCGGCCACACCTTCGGCGCATGCGCTCGCAGCCGATGCGGAAGGGAATCTTTGGCTGGGTCTGGACTCGGGGAACCTGGCACGATTTCGAAATGGACACGCCGAGGTCATTCCGTTCCCCCATGCCGCAGGCTCTCGCGTCCGTCAGGTGATTGCGCATCCGGACGGTTCCGTACTGGCGGCGACCACGGATGGAGTCTTTGCTTGGCGAGAGCGGAAGGCATTGACGCTCACCACTCGTAACGGCCTTCCCTGCGATAGCGTTAACGGCATTGTTTGGGATAGCCGCGGTAATCTCTGGCTGTACGCCGCCTGTGGGTTGCTCGAGATAGAAGACGAGGAGATGCATCAATGGTGGATGCACCCAGAGGCTACGATACGGTTCCGGAGCTTCGATGCCCTCGATGGCGTGCAACCCGGCAACGCTTTCTACAAACCTGCGGCGAGATCGACGGACGGACGCTTATGGTTCGCCAACGGCAGCGTGCTCCAGATGATCGACCCTGCAAACCTTGCCGGGAATACGATCGCTCCGCAGGTGCATGTGGAGGAAATAGTTGCCGATCGAAAACACTACTCGCCGGAGGGAGTGCTGAACCTGCCGCGTCTTACCCGGGATCTCGAGATCGATTATACGGCTCTGAGCTTTGTGGCTCCACAGAAAGTGCGGTTTCGCTACCAGCTGGACGGCAACGACAAGGACTGGCAGGATGCGGGAACCAGGCGGCAGGCCTTCTACACCGATCTGAAGCCGGGCAGTTATCGGTTCCATGTGGTTGCCTGCAATAACGATGGGATTTGGAACGAAAGCGGCGCTGAAGTCTCGTTCTTCATCGTGCCAGCTTTTTACCAAACTCTCTGGTTTCATCTACTCGGGGTGATCGCCGCCGGAAGCACGATTTGGATCTTCTACCTTGTCCATCTTAAGCGCGTCACCGGGCGTATACAGGAGCAACTCGCCACGCGTTTGGAAGAGCGCGAACGGATTGCGCGCGAACTGCACGACACCCTGCTCCAGGGCTTCCATGGCTTGATGTTGCGTTTCCAGTCGGTGCTAAAAAACATACCAGCCGAAGCTCCGGCAAAGCACATGATGGAAAGTGCGCTCGATCGTGCCGACGAGGTATTGCTTGAGGGCCGGCAGCGCGTCCATGACCTTCGGGAGGCGGACATGGCCGGCAATGGCTTTTCGGAGAACCTGGTGCGCTGGGGGGAAGAACTTGCGCAGGTTGGTCCTACGCCGTTCAGGGCGGCCATTGTGGGAACGCCGAGGCCGCTGGATCCCACGGTTAGCAGCGAGGTGTATCAGATAGGCCGGGAGGCGCTGACCAATGCTTTCGCCCATGCCTTTGCAAAAAAGATTGAAATGGAGATCACCTACGACTGGGCCAAGGTCCAGTTGATTGTTCGGGATAACGGGGCCGGCATGGAGAGCGAAATTCTCACTCGCGGACGTTCGGGGCATTGGGGCTTGTCCGGGATGCGCGAGCGGGCGGAAAAGATTGGCGCGCAGCTGAGTATATGGAGCCACAGCGGCGCCGGCACGGAGATAGACCTGAGTATTCCCGCCAAGGTAGCCTACCAACGGCTCCGCCAAGGATCGTGGTGGGAACGAATCAGATATCGTAAAGCGAGACCATCGGAGTAGCTGTCATGGCCAGAGTGATCAAAGTTCTTGCGGTCGACGACCATCCGCTTCTACGCGAGGGCATCGCCGCAGTGATCCAGGGAGAACCCGACATGGAGCTGGTGGCCGAGGCCACCAATGGACAGGAAGCCATCGAGAGCTTCCGCCGCTATCGTCCGGATGTCACCTTGATGGACATTCAGATGCCCGGCATGAATGGCATCGACGCCATCACCGCCATACGCAGCGAGTTTCCGAGTGCCCGATTCATCGTTTTGACCACCTACCAGGGAGACGTTCAGGCTCTGCGCGCACTCAAGGCCGGAGCTTCCGGGTATCTGCTGAAGAATATGTTGCGCAAAGATCTGCTGGACACGATCCGGGCCATCGATGCCGGGAAACGTCGCGTCCCTTCCATCATCGCCGCCAACCTTGTCGACCATCTGGCCGACGATGCACTTTCCGTGCGCGAGATCGAGGTGCTGCAAAGAGTCGCCGCGGGAAGCTCCAACAAGGTCATCGCTGCCCAGCTTGTCGTTTCTGAGGCTACGATCAAAGGCCACATGAAAAGCATTCTTTCCAAACTCGGAGCAAATGATCGCACTCATGCCGTGACAATTGCATTGAAGCGCGGCATTATCGAAAGCTGATGCTGGTTTAGCTGAGGCTGTTTTCGGATTCCTAGTCGATCAGGGGCGTTGGAGCAAGGATCGACGAAACCCCGAACCGCCCGTTCGCGCAGCGCACAATAGTATGCGGCGTGTCGCGACTCGCAGCTAAGGAATTCATTGCCCAGACTGACCACGAAGGTCCAATTGCCGCCTTCTGCCGCCTCGCTAATTCAGCAAGTGCAGTCGCGACAACGAAATCGAGCACTTGAAGCTGCTGCTCGCCCGGCTGCGGCGGGTACAGTTCGGGCGCAAATCGGAGAAGCTGGATCGCGAGATCGCGCAGTTGGAGTTGCGGCTCGACGAACTGGAAGCTACGCAAGCGGAGAACGCTGCGCCTTTACAAGCGCCATCTGTTGCCGCACCCGCAACGAATGCAGCAAAACCCGCACGTCGGCCGCTGCCAGAGCATCTGCCGCGCGAAACGAAAAAGTATCCGGCGAAGCAGAGCGCTTGCCCGGACTGCGGCGGCGAGTTGAAACATCTGGGCGAAGACGCCTCGGAAATACTGGAGTACGCGCCGGCGCGCTTCAAAGTGCTTCGGCAGGTGCGACCGAAGCTGGCTTGTGCCTGCTGCGAGCGCATCGTGCAAGCGGAAGCGCCCAGCCGTCCGATCGCGCGCGGCGTTGCTGGTCCGGGGCTGTTGGCGCATGTGCTGGTCGCGAAATACTGCGACCACTTGCCGTTGTATCGGCAATCGGAAATTTACGCGCGCGAAGGCGTGGAGTTGGAACGCTCGACGCTGGCGGACTGGGTGGGCGGCACGAGCGCATTGCTCGCGCCGCTGGTGGAAGCGCTGCGCCGCCACGTGCTGAGCGCGACGAAGCTGCACGCGGATGACACGCCGGTTCCGGTGCTGGCGCCAGGCCACGGCAAAACCAAAACCGGACGGCTGTGGACCTACGTGCGCGATGATCGTCCCGCGGGAGACGCGACGCCGGCAGCGGTGTGGTTCGCCTACACGCCGGATCGCAAAGGCGAGCATCCGCAAGCGCACCTGAGCAAGTTCACCGGCACGCTGCAAGCCGATGGCTACGCGGGCTTCGAGCGGATCTACGAAGCCGGACGCATTCAGGAAGCGGCCTGCTGGGCGCACGTGCGCAGAAAATTCTACGACTTGCTGGCGGCGCACAAATCGCCGGTCGCAGCGGAAGCGCTGGAACGCATCGGCGCACTGTATGCCATCGAAAAAGAAATTCGTGGACGCGCGCCCGACGAGCGGCGCGAGGTCCGCAACCAGCAGGCGCGACCGCTGCTGCAATCGTTGAAACAATGGCTGGAAGCCACGCTGGGCAAACTATCCAGAAAATCGGACACCGCACTGGCGGTTCGTTACGCGCTGGGCCGGTGGGAAGCGCTCGTGCGTTACATAGACGATGGCGGCATCGAGATCGACAACAACGCTGCGGAACGGGCGCTGCGCGTGGTCGCCCTGGGCCGCAAGAACTACTTGTTCGCAGGCTCGGACGCCGGTGGTGAACGCGCCGCCGCCATTTACAGCCTCATCGGCACCGCCAAGTTGAACTACATCGATCCCGAAGCTTACTTGCGCCATGTACTCGCGCGCAGCGCCGACCACCCCGTCAACCGCATCGCCGAACTCCTGCCCTGGAACCTCGCCACCACCTCAGAATTTGCTTCGTTAACGTAATCCACAGTCAAGACGGCCAGCTTCGGACGCTTACATTTTCAAGCAGATCCAGGCGGTCTTTCCGGAGCAGAGTAAGCGCGATTGGTCCTCGCGGCTTGCAAGGTTCTAGGGAAGTTTAAGTAAGGACGCCATGGCGAAGTGCGCGGACCCCATTACCGACCTGGCGTCACGGAATGGCCGGCGGGCAGCGCTTCGAGCGCGGTGTGTGCGCGGTGCCAGGCCGCATCGAGGTCCCGGCGATCGAGCGCGACCAGCGCGCTGGCGGTTTCGAGGATCGCGTCCGCTTGATCCGCCAGCACTTGACGGCAGGCGTCCGGAAGTCGCGGTGCCAGCCGGCGGATCGCCTCGAGCTGGTGGATCAGCACAGCGGGCGTTGTCGCGGCCGCCTGACGGATCTGATCGAACGCGAGCTTGGCGAGGCGCTCGAGCCGCACGGCCGGCATCCATACCCGGAGCCGGCCGCCTGTGTCGTACCAGTTCCCTTCGAGCGGGGGCCGCTCGGCCAGCGTGAGCAGCGCGTCGGAAAGCCAGTCGACGCACGCAACACCGGTGAACGTATCGTTGACCGCGGGCGACAGCGCGCGGATGGCGATCTCAACGACCTGCGCGATGCCGAACTCGCTATCCTGGGTGAGCGTGCGGTGACGACCGATGCGAATTCCACGATCCATCGCGGCCTCAAGCGTGCCAACGTTGTTCGCTGGGACGATGGCTGCGAGCGGCTCGCCGCGGAGTACAAACTGGCCTGGGCGGAACTTGAGCACGATCAGTGCGTCCGCTGCGCGAGCGGCCGCGACGAGCGCGCCGTGATCGACGTGCTGCAGGTATCCGCTCTTCGCGCACGACCCAATCGCGCCGGTCTCAGCCTGGCGCAGAATCGTGGCGGTATCAGGAACTGCACCGCTACCCTCGCCAGGGCCGGCCACGTGCGCGCCGCTGGCCGCGACGTACAAGTCGTCGACGATTGCGCCGATCATATCGGGGTTCTGAATCGAACTCGCGACCCGATGGCTGTAGTAGACGAGGAACCCGAAGCTGAGCACGACGAGCACCCAGCTGGTGATCAACGAGATCTGCGGGATGAACGACGACTGCGGATCCTGATGCGTGACCAGGAAGACGAGACAGATGTATACGAACGTGGCCATGAACAGGCCGATGGTGGTCTGGGTGACCCAATCTTGCAGGAACCGGTAGAGCAGGCGGGGGCCGAACAGCGTCGAGACCATCGATAACACGAGTAGCGCGACAGAGAATATCAGCGCAAGCACAGTCGCGACCGCGCCCATCATCGCCGATAGGATGGCGCGCGCATCGTCGATGCTCCCCATCGTTAGCCACGACGGAATGTGAATGACGCCCAACTTGTCGAGGATGTCCGGGATCAGGGTGATCCCGAACAACGCGACGGCGACGAGCGAGAGCTGCAGAGGGATTCGCCACAGGTTAATGTCGCGTTGTGAACGGAGCTTGGTAGGGCGCGGGGCGAGCATGCGATGTGAATTTTAGACGCTTTATCTTCCGAACACCAACCGTTCCAATACGGGCCCGAGGGCCAAGGCAGGGAGGTAGCTTAGCGCAACGAGAACGATCAGGCAGGCTGTGAGTAAGAATCCAAACGTAACAGAATGTGTAGGAAGAGTTCCTGAGGCAGAAGGGGTATTTCTCTGGCGGGCAAAAAGAGCGGCAAACGCCAATGCAGGTATCGCCAAGCCAAATCTGCCCGCCATCATCGCGACCGCTGTGGTGAGATTGTAAAAGGGGGTATTCGCATTCAGACTGGCAAAGATTTGGCCATTGTTGGCGAAGCAGGAAGTATAGGCAAAGAGAATCTCAGTAAATCCGTGCGGGCCGCCGTTGATGGTCAGACCGGCGAGTCCCGCTTTGGTGCTCACAGCAATGGCGGTGAGCACCAGGATGAACAAAGGAGCAGCCAATGCGTACAGCATGATCATTTTGTTCTCTTCGGGCCCTATTTTTTTTCCCAGGTATTCAGGGGTACGCCCAATCATGAGTCCGGCGAGAAACACCGCGATCGCCGCGGCCATGACCATGCTGTAAAGACCAGTCCCCAGCCCTCCGAAAACAAGCTCGCCAAGCAGCATGTTGACCAGCAAAACCATGCCCCCGAGCGCGGTGTAGCTGTCGTGCATGGAGTTGTAGGATCCCGTGGCCGTGTTGGATGTAACGACAGCCGTGAGAGTCGAGCCACTGATGCCGAAGCGCACCTCCTTTCCCTCCATATTCCCTCCCGACTGCATGCGGCTATTTCGGAAATCCACGCCCGCGAGACGGGGGTCCGCACGTTGTTCAAAGTGCTGCACAAACGCCAGTCCACTCCCGAGCAGAAGCAACATTACGCAGAAGAAAAGCCAACCCTGTCGAGGCTGGCCAACCATCCTCCCAAAGGTGTTCGTCAATGCCGCGGGCAGCAGCACGATAGCCAACATTTCGAGGAAATTTGTAAGCGGCGTGGGGTTCTCGTACGGGTGAGCCCCATTGGCGTTAAAGAAGCCGCCGCCGTTTGTGCCGAGATTCTTGATGATCTCCAATGCGGCTACAGGACCCTGGGGTATGACCTGCTTGGCGCCCTCGACGGTAGTGACGACCGCGTAGTGACGGAAGTTCATCGGAACCCCCTGCCAGACGAGCAGTAAGGCGCCCAGCAAAGCGCCGGGCAACAGAATCCAAAGTAGCCCGCGTGTCAGATCGACCCAAAAGTTGCCGAGCGTGTCGCAGCGTTGTCTGGCCAGTCCGCGGATGAAGGCAATGCCCACGGCTAGCCCCGCAGCGCCGGCCAGGAAGTTCTGTGCGCAGAGTCCCACCATCTGGCTGAAGTAGCTCATCGTGGTCTCGCCGGCGTAGGCTTGCCAAGTAGTCGTCGTCGAGAAGCTGATCGCCGTATTCATGGCTAGGTCTGGGGATAAGGGCGTTGTGAGATACTGTGGAAAATACCAAGGAAGAAATTGCTGAATTCTGAGAATTGCGTACAAAAGTAGCGTGCCAACCAAGCCAAACATGATGAAACAGGTCGTATACTCCCTACCGGTCATCTCCACATCCTGATTAACCCGAGTCACGCGGTAAATCAGCCGCTCAACGGGAAGACAGAAACGATCAAGGGCCGTGCGTTGTCTGGAAAAGACCCTTTCCATGTAGCTGCCGAGCGGTTTCACTAGGATCGTAACGATGGCTACAAACAACAGGTATTGAATTGACGTGTAAAGATTCACAAGCCCGCTCCGAGGGCGGCGCCTAGCGCCGGATTCCCTGAAATATAAACGAGTAACCGATCCCGATAAAATGATCCGGTGCGGCCGACGATAAGCCCACCCCAACGTGAAAATCTAGCTGGTGTCGCCTTGCAAGTTTTAACGCTGTTCCGAAGTGAAGCATGTGCTGCGGCCCACCACGTTCTGGAAAGCTGCCCGCATATTCGACAAACGCATCCCATGGTCCCGTTAATTGCCGATCCAACTCAAAGGTGGACTGGCCTGTCACGTTTCGTCTGCGGCCCTGCGTGGGCCAGTACAAAGAAAGCATGCCAGCCGCAGTCCATTTGGACGTTATTGCCCTGGACCAAGGCACTTGCAATCCAGGATCGTACCCGCCACTAGACACTGTGTGAGCGCCGGTCGGGAAACTGAGAAACAGGATCGCAGACACATCGAATCCACCCACCGTGGGGCCAAGCTGTTCTTTTACTCCCACAGCGAAGTCCCCGAATCCCGAGCCGAGGCCGCCGGTAGTGTTCAAGTTCTGGTAGTAGTCCGGCACCGTGAAACGAAGCTCGGTCCTCGAGGCGACACCAAACCGCACTAAAGTCTCCGGGCCGTCAATGATGCTCTGCCCCTCGCTGCTGGTTTCAAGGAAACCATTCTCCAGCTGAATGCTGCCGTTCGGGACGACGATGCTGGAGTTCGTAATCGCCGGACGATCCGTAGCGATCGTGCTCGGAGAAACAGCACTTGCAGACTGATCTTGGCCATGCAGTCGCGCAACTCCTGCCAATATGAATATCAGCAGCGAGGTGAAACTGCGAGTGAGCATCGCCAGAGTGGGCCGTACCGTGCTGTCCCGGCGAACACAGTAACATACAGCGATGCCGCCGGTTCGACGCTGCACTCTCAAATAGGACCGCACTGAAACAAGGCCGAAAACATTCACGCGCCTCCCATTCTTAATGCAACCGCGATTGCTGCCACGAAACGAGCAATCCGGAGCTGTGCTCGCGCTGTCACCTCTGCGATTGTGCCTGGATCACGGGCTATGCGGTAGTAATTCCACGAGACCCGATTAGTGCCATTACTTGCGGCTTCCCGACTATCCTTGCTAAACCATGGTTATCACTTCCCACAAACCGGTTTCCGGATAGTTTCTGGGTTGCCAACAACGTATGAAGGCTCCAAACAAAATGCTGAGCGCGGCCGGCAAAGTGGGGCGCCACTGAGGGAGTTCTTACGAAGCGAGCCGTTGCTTCAAGGCGGTAATGTTGCCAGGGTTCGCCTTGATCTTGAGACAAACACCCTTTTCCTCGTACGACTCGCTGAGCACGTGGATGTTCTTGCGAATGTCGGCGAGCACACCTTCCTTGCCGTAGGGAACGACGAGTTCGACCTCAATCATAGTATCGAAAAAGAAAGTGACGAGACGAGAGTGAAGTGCCTCGATGTCCTGGGGGTTGAGCGCGGACATCGCAATGGCCTCGGGAAACTCTTTCTCCAGCAATGCCTTTCGCGAAGAATCGACGATGTCGATCTTGTTTAGGATCACCAGAGACGGGAGCTTTCCCGCCCCAATGTCTTCGAGCACTTCTTTCGTGACCTGAATGTGAGAGCGGAACGCCGGATCGGCCGCATCCACGACGTGGAGCAGAAGGGAGGCGTCCAGCGCTTCGTCGAGAGTCGACCGGAATGAGGCCACCAGATCGTGGGGAAGATTTCGAATGAAACCAACCGTGTCGGAAACGAGAATCCGGGGTTGCGTCTCGGGGTGCAACGCTCGCACGGTGGTATCCAGGGTCGCAAAGAGCCGGTCGGCCACGAGCACTTCGCTCAAAGTGAGCGCCCGCATGAGTGAAGACTTTCCGGCGTTGGTGTAGCCGACGATGGCGACCTTGGGCAAACCTTCGCGATGACGACGTCGCTCGACTTGCTCTCGATGGACCGCTTTGAGCTCTCGTTGCAGCTCGCTGGTGCGGTCCCGCACTTTCCGGCGCTCGATCTCTTGAAAGGACTCGCTGACCCCTCGCGCGCCCCGTCCCCCACCCCTTCGCTCTTTGGCCCCGGACACGCGCTCGCGGGGGCGTGAGGTACTTAAGCCTTGCCAACTCCACCTGGAGTTGTGCTTCTTTGGTGCGAGCATGCCGATGAAAAATCTCGAGGATGATGGCCGGCCGATCGTAAACCTCGACGCCGGTCGCTTCTCTAATGTTTCTCACTTGTGTGGGGGTTAGTTCGTGATCGAACACCACGCTTTCGGCCATGCTGGGCGCCTTCACGAGTTCGCTTAGCTCATTCAGTTTTCCCGGCCCGATGAGAGACGCGGCCGTAGAGGACTGCAGTTTTTGCGAAAGCGTTCCGACAATATCCCACCCAAGCGTTTCAACGAGTTGCCTCAATTCCTGCAGCGACGCACCGTGCTCTTCGGCGGCCGTCTTCTGCAGCTGTACATCTACAAGGATGGTGGCCAGCCTAACTTCGGACTCGGAAGGATCAATCATCTTGAAAGCATATCTCAAGGGTTAAATCCTGCCACCGGATATGATTCGAATCACGATGAGCAAGAATATTCTGGAAAGGGACGGGTACGACCCATTCGGAAGTTATCTTCTCTTGTGTTCGGAGTCCTACTCAAGACCTGCTTGATAACGACGGTGGCTCTAAGCTATCTTCCCGCCTTGGCCCTTGGTCCTGCTCCTGTAGCGATTGCTCTTCGGAAGATAAACCGTTTAGAATTCACATCGCATGCTCGCCCCGCGTCCTACCAAGCTCCGTTCACAACGCGACATTAACCTGTGGCGAATCCCTCTGCAACTCTCCCTCGTCGCAGTCGCGCTGTTTGGGATCACCCTGATCCCGGACATCCTCGACAAATATGGCGTCATTCACATTCCGTCGTGGCTAACGATGGGCAGCATCGACGACGCGCGCGCGATCCTGTCGGCGATGATGGGTGCGGTCGCGACCGTGCTCGCACTGATTTTCTCGGTCGCCCTTCTCGTGCTGTCGATGGTCTCGACGCTGTTCGGCCCCCGCCTGCTCTACCGGTTCTTACAGGATTGGGTTACCCAGACCACGATCGGCCTGTTCATGGCCACGTTCGTATACATCTGTCTTGTCTTCCTGGTCACGCATCAGGATCCGCAGTCGTCGTTCATCCCGCAGATCTCGTTGATCACGAGCTGGGTGCTCGTCGTGCTCAGCTTCGGGTTCCTCGTCTACTACAGCCATCGAGTCGCGAGTTCGATTCAGAATCCCGATATGATCGGCGCGATCGTCGACGACTTGTACGTAGCGGCCAGCGGCGCGCACGTGGCCGGCCCTGGCGAGGGTACCGGCGCAGTGCCTGACGCCGCCGCGATTCTGCGCCAGGCCGAGACCGGCGCGATTGTGTCGTGCGCGAAGAGCGGATACCTGCAGCACGTCGATCACGGCGCGCTGGTCGCGGCCGCGCGCGCCGCGGACGCACTGATCGTACTAAAGTTCCGCCCGGGCCAGTTCGTGCTCCGCGGCGAGCCGCTCGCAGCAATCGTCCCAGGGGAAAACGTCGGCACGCTCGAGGCCGCGATTGATCGCAGAATTCACATCGGCCGTCACCGCACGCTCACCCAAGATAGCGAGTTCGGCATCGCGCAGGTCGTTGAGATCGCGATCCGCGCGCTGTCGCCCGCGGTCAACGATACGTTCACCGGCGTTGCATGCGTCGACTGGCTCGCCGACGCGCTGCTCACGTTCGCCGAGAGGCCCCCGCTCGAAGGGAATTGGTACGACACTGGCAGCAGGCTTCGGGTATGGATGCCGCCCGTGCGGCTTGAGCGCCTCACCAAGCTCGCGTTCGATCAGATCCGTCAAGCCTCCGCGACGACGCCCGCTGTACTGATCCGCCAGCTCGACGCGATCTACCGGCTGGCACCGCGGCTTCCGGACGCCTGTCGTCAGGCGTTGTCGGATCAGGCGGACGCCATCCTCGAAACCGCGAGCCCGCTGGTCGCGCTCGATCGCCGCGATCTGGATGCGGCCTGGCACCGGGCACACACCGCGCTCGACGCGCTGCCCCGGTCGTCCACCAGAGGCGGGGATGACCTCGCCCGCGTAGCTCCCGCGCCTTCACGACCTGGCGACAAGAGCCGTCCGTGACGCCAGGCTCATAGGAGGTGTCCACGCACTTCGACACTGAATCCCCTCTTAAACCCTCCCTACGACTTTGAAATCGGCGAGTAGAAACCGCCGCTGAGGTCATGGGGAAAGGTATATCAAGGCATTGAAGACCTCGTTGCCGCAGATTCCGTTGATTCGCAGCCGGGCGAGTGAATCAAAACAGACAGCCGTAAATTTCTTTTTATCGTGCGCCACTGCAATTGGTGTGAAGGCGGAACTGATCACGACCGAGGTTCTTGAACGGCGGCAATCGAAGCGCATGGGAACTGCCACTTCGTCTTGCCGGATTCGTGAAAGAAGCACTGAGGGGGAATTTTCAACGATGCAGCCAGATCCCGTCCCCTGCAGCGAGTTCACTCACTCGTAGTCTGCGGCGCTTCCCATTTCGGTCTATAGTCAACGCGTGAAGGATCGATATCCGCGCCAGCGTAGTGCAATCGTGCAAGGCCAATCTTCGCGCGCACTGGCAGTCATCGGTATTTTCTTATTTTTTGGAGCCGTCACGGCCTCTCTTGCCGGAACCACCTTACTTTGGCGAGGCACAGTCCTTGATCGCATGTGGGTGCTTAATTCTGCTGCCTACAAACGGCTCGTACCACTTGGTGGACTAGCGGGCATGCTCTTCCTGTTGCTCGGTATGGCGTTGGCGGTTGCCTGTACTGGTTGGTTCAAACGCCGCCTCTGGGGATGGCGGCTGGCAGTGGTCATCATCGCTACTCAGGTTGTGGGAGACCTGGTCAATGTCCTCAGTGGCGATGTCGTGAACGGCGCTATAGGCTTCACAATTGCTGGTGGACTGCTTTTCTATCTTCTGCGCTCTGAGGTCAGAGCTGCTTTTGCAAGTGGCAATATGACGAGTGTTCGTTGATGATTTCGAGAGGTCTAAAGTGTAACGATTTCGAGATGACGCTTAGGTCCACCGTGAAATTCCGAGATAGGTACCTCAATACAAAGTGCTAAGAAACCTGCCTACGGCTGCGATCGGCGACGACCGTGACTTGAAGATCTTGAGCCTTGCGGACAATGTTTTCTGTGAAATTCCTGCCGCGCAGCCGATCTAGAAGAAGAACTTCCGAGTGGGCCACGAAGATTTGCGTGACTTGATTGCGGCGGGCGAACTCCACGACGGTTTTCGAGATGTCGGTACCACCCACCACTTGCGTGCCGATCTGCAGGCTCCGGGCGAAGCGAAGATGCTTTTCTACTGCCTCGCGTTCCTGGGCTGGTAATTCACTTAGCTGGGCAGTCCTATGCACGAAAAGAGCAATGCAATCGGCGTGGAGGTAGTCTGCTACGCGGCGTCCTCGACGGATGAGCATGGCGGTCGAAGGATCGGCCGTGATATGGATGAGAATCCGCTCCTTCGGCTGGTTGTCAGCCACTCCGCCCGGACGCACTTCGGAAATCCTCGGGACCTGAAAGGCGCGCGTCTCGTCGTAAGCGGACTGCCTGAGATCGACTTCATGAGCCGCTTGGCGAAGCGTCAACTCGCGGAGCGCGCCTAGATTGGAACCCTTGAAAAATCCGGCAAGGGCCTTCTCCACCATTTCTGGTTTGTAAACCGCCCCCCGCTTTAGGCGGTTGAGCAACGCGTCGGGTGTGACATCGACTGCTACAATTTCCGCCGCTTGTCGGACGATGCCGTCCGGCACCGTTTCGCGCACCTGGATACCGGTGATCTGCCATATCTGGTCATTGAGGCTTTCGATGTGTTGGACATTCATCGTAGTCCACACTTCGATGCCAGCGTCCAGTAGGACTTGAACGTCTTCCCAACGCTTGGTGCGAGCGGAGCCAGAGATGTTGGTATGCGCCAATTCATCGACCAACGCGATGCTTGGGTTGCGCCGCAATACAGCCTCCGTGTCCATCTCCTGAAATGTTTTGCCACGGTATTCGATCTTGCGATGCGGCACAATCTCGAGCCTTTCTGCCTGCTCGATCGTGTCGGGGCGAGCGTGTGGTTCAAAGTAGGCAATCACGACATCGACTCCCCGTTGCGCGGCAGCACGGCCATCTGCAAGCATCTGGAAAGTCTTTCCAACACCCGCCGCATAGCCCAAATAGACTTTTAGACTACCGCGTGGAGTGTCTACAGACGCAGGCATAAACGGAGTTAATGAGGGAAAACTCGGACGTCGATGCCTTCCGCCGCGCGAATGAGACGGAGCACAGGATCGCCGAAAAAGCGATCCCGCCAGGTATCGCGGGTACTGTGCCCGATGAAAATCTGCGTGATACGTTTCTCGCGAGCAAACTCAACAATCGCAGCTATCGGATCGTTACTCTCGAGTATTTCGGTTGAGGCACCAGCCTTCTTTGCCGCATCAAAATACCTGCGAATCGTGACTCTTTCTCTTTTGGAACGGCCAGGCCCACACACATACACCGCGTACAGCTCACCTTGAAAACGGTCTTTGTTGCGCTCCCCGCTTTCAATCATCGCTGGAGCATTGGAATGCGGCGTCATGCAGACCAGAAAACGCTCGTGGGTTCCGAAGACAGGCTCAATGCCGTGCGCATGAACATAGGTCTCCAGTTGCGCATCGACGACTTCGGCAGTCAGCAGCAAGGCGAGTTCGCGAAGCTCTGAAAGTTTGCGCTCCTGGGAATTACTGATTCCTGTCGAGGTGAGTTTTTCTCCCTGCCGCCACAAACAGAGGTCCGGTGGAACGTCTACGATTACGATGTCGTCGGCGGCGAGCAAGAAGGACTTCGGGATGGTTTCCGTGGTGTTCTTGCCGGTGATCGCTTGAACTTTTTCCTTGTATTCCTCGACATGAAGCAGGTTAACGCTCGACAAGACCGAGATCCCGTTGCGCAAGAGCTCCTGCACATCCTGCCAACGGTAGGCGTGCCGACTTCCAGGAGCATTCTGTGCAGCAAGAGGGTCAATGACGCAGACCTGCGGCGCACGGCGAAGAATAGCATCCAGATCGATGGCTTGGCCGTCGGGAGTCTGGAGCGGAGGAATCAGCTCCAGTTTCCGCAGAAGTGCCTGAACGTCCTCGGACTGTTGTCCCTGAACGGCACCCACGACAACGTCTTCTCCGCGGTCGTGCCGCCGCCGGGCTTCATCGAGCATGCGATAGGACTTGCCTACACCGGGCGCGTAGCCGAGAAAAATCTTGAGTTTCGCACCCCACTGCTTGCTCTCCTCAGCTTGCACCTGCTTGAGGAGGCGCTCGGGACTAGGTCTTGGTAGTTCGGAGACACGCATTATATGAATCGTCCAGCGACAGTGTAAACCCTGGAGAGGAGTCCCGCAACGCACGACAGAAAAGCCGTTAGACGAGATTCGACGGGAAGGAGCGAGAAGATAGGCTGCGCGCGACGAGCCGAGGAACTATGAACAAGCGTTTCGAGACGTCCCAATCTGGATCAGCGGCGGAAGGCAGAGTCGTCGAGCTTGATGCCGGCGCGTTCGTCCGCAATCGCGCTAATCGACAGGATCCGAATTTGGCCCTGCGTCGCATCCAAGTGCGCTCTGACCTTTACGTGACGTCCGTCGATGCCGCTGAGAATCTCTGGGTTGCTGGCCCTCCAAATCCTGCGGTCCCTGAGTGTCTTGCCGTCGCTGCCAACCTCGCCCGAGAGGTTGGTCGGTTTCTTAGAACCCTTGCGTGCATCCGAGCTGTGATACGAAGAAGAATCTGCGTTTTGCGCTTGGGCTCCGAGCGGCAGAAACGTCAGGAATGCGATTACTGAAAGCAACGCTGGCCTTTTCATGTTGCTTTCCTCCTTTGGAAAGAAGGTTCGGCGAATTCCCTTGGAGACGACACGACCGCTGAACGGTCCCGTCTTGGTGAGCATCCTCACGCTTCGGCCTCCATCAAGGCAAACGCAAAATTTGAATATGGTCAATTGGCGATTCGCATCGCCGGTAGGTAAGAGGCGATCTGATGTGGGTCAATCCTAGCAATACACTCAGGCTGTTTTTCAGGCTGGAGGGCGCGATATGGAGTTCTTGTCAGATTCAATCTGCAAGCCAGACCGGGTGCGGCCTGCTGAAATTTTCGGGTTGATCTGTAGGGACCCCATCGGTGTAAGTCTAGAAATCGAGCCGCAAGGAAAGTTGCCCGGTTCGGTTGCCGCTGTTTTCCGCGGTTTGCACGCTTTGCACCACGCCAAAAGAAGAAGCGGTGACGTTAGTCGGCGGCGGCGCAAAGTTGGGATGGTTTATCAAGTTGGTGAAGGTGGCCTCGAAGCGCAGATGAAAGCGCTCGCTCAGATGGAAATTCTTGGCGAGACCCGCGGCGATCGTGGACGTTCCGGGACCGAGCAAAATCCCCACGCCGCAATTCCCTACGGGTCCGGAAGGAATCGAATTAAAAGCATTTATGTTGAACATGCTTCCGTTCGTTGCGACGTTGGGATTGCCGATGCAATCGGGGCGCTGGAATGAGCCGCGATAGGAAAGATTGAGATTGCCGGGATCGAAGCTCGAACTCGTGATGGGCGTCAGATAGGGCCCCGTTTCCCAGAGACTGACCGTGCTAATAGACCATCCACCGAACGCCAGATCGGAGTAGCGATTCATGTGCGAAAACAATTTGCGATTCTGCCCGATGGGAAGATCGTAGACGGCGGAAAGCAGGAAGCGATGGCGGCGCGTGTCCGCCATATTGCCGCGGTTGGCGGACAGATCGAAACGGTTGGCCACTGGCGTCCCGTAAATGATTTCGGGATTGAACGTGCTGGGCGCGTCCCCGCCAATGTTGCCCAGGCTCTTGGCCCACACGTGGCTAGCCTGGAACGTCAGCCCGCTGCGCGCGCGCATGTTGAGTTCGGATTGCAGCCCGTTGTAATTCACGTGGCCGGAGTTGGTAGTGGAAAGAATTCGGCCCCAGTTGGTATAGGGCTTGGGGTTGGGATTGGGAGACGTGGCGCTGGGCTCGACCTGATTCAGATCGACGGTCTGGCTCATCCGGTAAGAACTCATGCCCAGGTAGCTTTCACGCAGCGTGATATTGCCCGCGAGTTCGCGTTCGACGGTGAGATTCCACTGGGCGGATTGCGGGTCGCGGTAGTCGGTGAGCGTGTTCTGGTAGAAATCGCCGGTGCCGGCGATGGCGGAGGGAGTGTCTTGCGTCCGCGCGCTGGGGAATTGAAAGATGGGTTGGCCGTTGGAGATGGAATTGGCGGTGGTGCGCACGACGGACACGTCGATGTTGGTGGTGTTGAAAGAGAGCTGGCCAAGGTTGGTCATGGTGAAAATGCCGAAGCCTCCGCGGACCACCGTCTTATTGTTGCCGAAGGGACGATAGGCGAAACCAATACGCGGCTGAAAATTTTCCCCGTAGAACTGACGGAGACCGGGACCGAGTCCAACCTTATTCGCGTATTCCACCGGCGCGCAGGGCATGTTGGCAGCAGAGCCCAAGACGGGGACGCAGCCAAGGGCCGTGTCCGCAGCCGTGGGCGTCCCGCAAGGATCGGCAGCGTTGGTAGGATCGGCGGGATTGCAACTGTTGATGGAGGCGAGGAAGCCCGGGCGCGGCGTATTGCCCACGGGAATGATCACGCCACCGTTGCGCACGTCAAAAGCCGTAAGATTGCCGAGATCGCTGACGAACGCGGGAAGCGCCTGCCAACGCAGGCCATACGTCAGGGTAAGCCGATTGCTCAGGCGGAATTCGTCCTGGCCGTAGAACCCGGTCTGCGTGGTGTGCGCGTGCACGTCCGGGCCGGATTGCGCGACATACGTTTTCGTGGGCAAGCCGAGAAGTAGATTGCCGAAAGCATTTCCGGTGAAGATGCCCTGGTCAAACGTGAACGCGCCAAAATCGTCGGCGCCACCGAAACTCTCAAGGTCCTGGTAGCGCACGCGGCGGACATCGGCACCAAACTTCATGGTGTGGCGGCCTTTCACCCAGGTGAAATTATCCGCGAATTGGATCGTTTGCGATTTTGTGACTCCGTCTTTGTCACGACCGATGGGCGAATAATTGCCCGAATCATCGCTGAAATTGAAAATCGGAAAAGCACCCGTGTTGGGATGGTCGTTCAGGTCGAGCCCGGCCAAGCCGAGAGTTGAGATGGCCGCAGCGCCTTGAATGGGAAATTTAACCTGGAATTGCCACAAGGAGAGGCCAAAGCGCGCTTCGTTCACCAGATTGCTGGTGATGAGGTAGTTGTGCGAAACGATGAGATTGTTGTTGTGCTCGGTGTCTTGATCCGGCGGCAAGAAGTTGTTCACCGTGCCGAGCGCGGTATCGGTCAGCGATTGCGCGCTGATTTGCTTCCAGCTCCAGCGGACGAACATGGATTGTTTCGAAGTGATGGTGCGGTCGACGCGTGCATCGAAACCGTTGGTGTTGCTGGGTGTTGGCGTTTGCTGCAGGTAGTTCGCCTGGGAGCCGAAACTCGCGGCGCTGACATTGACGTTGGGCGCGGGAAGATAATTGTTCAACAAACTGGTGGCGACGGGGTTGATGCAATCCCGCGGATTGGTGCACTGGCTCCCGTTGGGAATCTGATTGTTGGCATAGGGCTGGTTTGTGAAGGGATCCGTTAGCACAAAAGGAGTGCCATCGGAATTCTTGAGACCGCTGAAATTTCCCTGACGCATGGCGTTGGTGGGAACAAAGAGAAATAGCGGCGTCGAAAAACGGCGGCGATTGGCTTCAAAGTCCGCGAAAAAGAAAGTTTTGCCTTTGCCGTGTGTGAACTTGGGAAGCATTACCGGACCGCCAAGGCTGCCGCCAAACGTGTTGTACGCCTTGTGCGGCTTGTCGCCAGAGTTCCAGACTTCAGCGTCGAAGGCATCATTCTGCAAATATTCGAAAGCGCTCCCGTGAAATTGCGCCCCGCCGCTTTTGGTGGAAATGGTGACGTCGCCGAGTTGCGAGAATTCCGCGTTGTTGTTGAATTGCGTGACTTTGAATTCGCTGATGAGTTCGGAAGACGGGTTCATGTTACCGAGGGCGCCGTTCTGCCGAATGTTCACGGTGGATGAGCCGTCAACCGAATACTGCACCTGCGAAGGAAGCCCGCCGCCCACGGACACGTTGCCATTGGCGTCTTGCTGCGCCCCGGGCACCGTGGCGAGCATGGCGAGTGGACTGGTCGTGGCGCCGCGATAATTGACGGGAAGATTCGTGATTTGCTGGAAATCCTTGGTGTCGCCGATCGTCCCGTTTTCCGTGTTGATCACCGGACCGGCATCGCCGCTGACTTCGATGCTTTGCGCGGAGGTGGCGAGTTTGAGGGCGACATCGAGGCGAAAGCTTTGGCGGGCGTCGAGCTGGAAGGAAGAAACCTTGTAGTCTGCAAAGCCATCCGCATGAACCGCCAGTTCGTAGCGTCCGGGTTTCAGATTGATAAATTCAAATCCCCCATTGCCATCCGTGCTGGCATTCCGCACTGTACGATCGTCCAAGCTCGTAAGCGTGAGTTGGGCGCCTGCGACGGCGCTTTGACTCGGGTCCTTTACAACGCCGACGATGCCGCCGAAAGTCGATTGGCCGGCAGCCCACGGCGCCGACAACAAGATTGCCATCAAAAGTACCGATATTTTCTCTAACGTCATAGCGAGGCCCCCATTGCTTTGGGCGCAATCGACACGCGCCCTGCAGTGAACGGAAAATACACAACCGCGCCTAAGAAAGTCGTGAGCGATCTCGCCAAAGAACAGTTGAGCTGGATGTGTTTATTGAATCGTCGGGTAAATCGCGGCTTGTCGCCCCAGCCTGCTAAGTGGTTCGGTTTCCCTAATATTACGAAGCGTCTCTTATGAATTCTTTACGGATCGCTCAGGACTTCCTGACGTACATTTCCCTACGTTGGTGTCTGGGGTAGGGAGGGTCAGTTCGTCGAATTCGCCACATTGAGGAATGCGGCGTACGTCCGACGTTCCGCTCCCCGAACCACTATGGCTCTCATCGTCTTAGTAATGATTTGTTTCCTTGCCTGCGTCTTCCTTCTTTTCGTCCTAGTTAAATGGATGCGAGACACGAAGCGCAAGACGACAACTCGCCCCGCGGTTGATAGCGAAGTGGATGAGACGCGCGAGACGAAACAGCCTCACATCGTTGGTTCCCGGAGGATTGTGGAAAGACGTGATCGCTTTGAAGGCCGGTCGCACCGGGCAGCCTCCGCTGCAGAGCGGTCGCGAGTCTGGATGCAACGAATGCGAACGGATCGCCTACGAGAGGATCGCGAGATCGTTCAAACCCGGCAAGAGAAACTAGGAGAGACGAATGCGCATTTTCAAATGGAAGAAACTTGTGTCGCTGATGTTGGTCGGACTGTTCTGCGGAAGTGCGGTTGGCGTTCCTGCGTTTGCAGATGACGACGGCAAGGGCCAGCCTCCCGCCAAGCCGGCGGCAGCGGCAAAGATCGAAGCGCCTGCTCCATTGACTGAGCGCGAGCGGCACCTCTTGGATCGCGTGGAGCAACTCGAAAAACAAGTTGCCGATGTTAAGCAGCTCGAAAAACGAATAGCCGATCTGGAAGGCAAGGCGCGACCGGGAGATGCTGTTTCCGTCTCCCCAGTCACGACCCCCGCCCCTGCGTCGGCCTCCTCGGAAATCGCTGCCGCCAGTCCGCCTGCTGCTCCAAGTGGGACTTCTCCGCTCGCGTTGCCGGGCGTTGCCGCAGCTGCAACGTCCGCTGGAGTTGGCCCGCAAGCGATGGAAAAGAATCCCACAACTTCAGTGAAGCTTGCGAAGGCTGAGCCTTTTGCGTTCGCCGACTTTACCTGGTTAAACGGCAACGCGCGCACCAAAGACACGCCTTATGCCACCAGTTTCTTCACCCCGGAAATCAGAGCCGACGTCGAATACACTCACAGTTTCAATCACCCTCAAGACGATACAATTGGCGGATCGAGTGAGGTGTTTCGCTCTAATGAGATTCAGGTAACGGACTTGGGATTGGGCGGTGACTTTCATCTGGACAATGTACGAGCCCGAGTCCTGACCCAATTCGGCTTATATTCCCAGACCACACCAAGGAATGATGCAAGCCCAGCGCGGGGACAATGGAACCTTGATAACGCCTATCGGTATGTATCAGAGGCCAACGCCGGATATCATTTTAATGCTCTGCATGGGGTAAACGTCGACGCAGGAATCTTCCTGTCCTATATCGGATTGTTTAGCTTCTACCAGTTCGATAATTGGGCCTATCAACCTTCCTACGTTTCTTCAAACACACCGTGGTTCTTCACAGGTCTTCGCGTTCAGATCTTTCCAACGGCCCACTTGAAAATTGAACCATGGATCATCAATGGTTGGCAGACCTATGGGAGATTTAATCACCGACCAGGAGTCGGCGGGCAGATCTTGTGGCGTCCGACTGGTTGGCTTGAAGTGCTTGGTAATCAATATGCTTTGGGCGAAGAAACGTTGGGCAACGCAGGACGAGTGCGTTACCACAGCGACGACAGTGTGGAAGTGAAGTACTACGACCAGCCCGACAACGTCGTCGATAAAATGGCATTTTCGCTCACCGGCGATATCGGTTGCGAACATGGCGGGGGCGTGAGTTGTTTCGGAAACTCTAAGAAAGGTCCAAAGCAGAGTTTCTTGGGGTTTATGCTGTACGACCGCTTGTGGTTTGATCACGATCGTTACGGTCTTACGGTGGGGGGCGGGAGGATCAACAACCCAGGCCGGTATCTCGTGCTCCTCCCGCCGATCAATGGAGCCACTGCGGCTTCCGGGACACCTTATTTCACTCAGAATCCGGGAGATCAGTTCAAAGCCTGGGACATTTCGGGAACGTTTGACTGGATGCCCAGTCAATACATTACCTTTCGTTCCGAGTTCAATCATCGCGCTGCGAACGTGCCTTATTTCTCGGGACCGGGCGGGATTACCCCTGCCTCTTGTCCTACGGCTCCTATCGTAGAAAACATTTGTGGCTCGCCAGGAGCACTCGTTCCTGGATTTACCCCAGACCTCAAGAAAATTGAGAACCGTTTCACGCTGGCAATCCTCGTGAAATTCTAGCTTTCGGAGTGGGAAGGTACCCATGTTAGACGCCATTTTTCTGACTGCGACTGTGCTGTTTTTCGTGGTCGGAATCTTCTACGTTCGCGGATGCGAACGCTTGAAATAGGAGCGACCCATGCACGCAGGCGATGCCGCACTACTGGTGATTTGCACCCTTCTCTTCGGGTACCTGCTGTATGCCCTTTTGAAGGCGGAGGAGTTCTAGTTCATGACCGCGAATGGCTGGTTTCAAATTGGATTGTATCTCCTCGTGATCTTCCTGCTGACGAAACCCATCGGCGTTTTCATGACGCGAGTATTTAATCGTGAAAAGACGTTTCTCGATCCGATTTTCAGGCCCGTTGAAAGGCTTGTTTACCGACTGACTGGCGTCGATGAAAAGCATGAGATGCGCTGGACGGAATACGCGGCGGCCATGCTGCTGTTCAGCGGCGTTTCCATGGTTCTTCTGTACCTCATCGAACGCACGCAGAAATGGCTGCCGCTCAATCCGCAGAAACTAGGCAATCTGGAACCTGGTTTGGCCTTTGGCACCGCGGCCTCATTCACAACCAATACCAACTGGCAGGTCTACTCCGGCGAATCCACGATGAGTTATTTCACACAGATGGCGGGTTTGGCCTATCACAACTTTGCCTCTGCCGCCGTTGGCATCGTTCTCGCGATCGTCGTGATTCGAGGAATCGCACGCAAAGAGACCGACAAACTCGGAAACTTCTGGGTGGATACGACGCGTTGCCTTTTGTGGGTGCTGCTACCGGTTTGCCTGGTGGGTTCCCTAATCTTAGTGTCCCAGGGCGTCGTGCAGAACTTGAAGCCATATACCACCGTCGATCTGATTCAGCCCTACACGGCCCAAATTGCGGGTCCAGACGGCAAGACCACCACTCAAACGATCACGCAACAGGTCATCGCGCAGGGCCCGGTGGCTTCACAGGAAGTCATCAAGGAATTCGGCACCAATGGCGGTGGATTCTTTAACGCCAACAGCGCCCATCCTTTTGAAAATCCGACTCCGCTGTCGAATTTTTTTGAAATGGTCCTGATTTTCGCCATTCCGTCGGGCCTGACCTACACACTCGGCCGAATGACCGGGTCGCAGCGTCATGGTTGGGCGGTCTGGGGAGCCATGGCGTTTCTGTTTTTTGCTGGTGTGACGACCGCGTATTGGGCGGAGGCCAGAGGCAATCCGCTGTTGGCCGGCACCGACCAACGGGCTAGCGCGCTTCACTCGGGCGGAAATATGGAGGGCAAAGAAGTACGGTTCGGCATCGCAAACTCGACGCTCTTCGCCACGGTCACTACTGACGCCAGTTGCGGCGCCGTGAATGGCATGCACGATTCGTTCACCCCGCTCGGAGGGATGGTTCCTCTAATTAACATCATGCTGGGCGAGGTCGTATTTGGCGGTGTCGGTGCGGGGCTCTACGGCATTTTCGTTTTCGTCGTTCTCGCCGTGTTCATTGCAGGGCTGATGGTGGGCCGGACACCCGAATATCTGGGCAAGAAAATCGAGGTGTACGACGTAAAAATGGCCATGCTCGCCGTTCTCATCCTGACATGTACGATCCTAATCTTTTCCGCCGTCTCGGTGGTCAAGCCATACGGCACTGCGGGCATAACTAACCCCGGGCCGCACGGATTATCGCAGGTGCTCTATGCATACGTTTCGTCGACCGGTAACAACGGCTCCGCATTCAATGGGATCAACGCAAACACCATGTGGTACAACACGACGACGGCGGCGGCTCAACTCCTAGGTCGGTTCTTCATGATCATTCCAGTACTCGCCATCGCTGGGAGCCTGGCTAAGAAGAAGATCGTTCCGGAGTCCGCAGGCACGTTCCCCGTCACAGGCGGCCTATTCGCTGGTTTGCTGGTCTCCACCATTCTGATCGTAGGCGCTCTCACGTTTTTTCCGGCTCTAAGTCTAGGGCCGATTCTTGAACACCTGCTTATGAACGCAGGAAAGGCTTTCTGAGGTGTCCATGGACCCGGTCGCTCAAATCAGGAAAAAATCACTCGCCGATAGCGCCATCCTCTCGCGGGCGATCCTCGATTCTTTTCGCAAGCTTGATCCGCGCACCATGGTTAAGAACCCGGTGATGTTCGTCGTGGAAGTGGGCGCGGTACTGACGACGATTCAACTGGTTTGGAACGCTCTTCACCACACCGGACAGTTCGGTTTTGGCCTGCAAATCACGGTTTGGCTGTGGTTCACGGTTCTCTTTGCAAACTTTGCGGAAGCCATGGCCGAGGGTCGCGGTAAGGCGCAAGCCGACACGTTGCGCAAGTCGCGGGCCGAAACGCAAGCCCATCGCTTGCGCAGTGACGGCAGCATAGAGATCGTGGTCAGTTCGAAACTGCGGTCCGGGGACATCGTCGTTGTCGTCGCGGGGGAGTTCGTCCCTGGAGACGGCGAGGTGATCGAAGGTGTGGCCTCGGTCGACGAATCCGCAATCACCGGCGAGTCTGCGCCGGTCATCCGCGAATCCGGCGGAGATCGCTCCGCAGTGACCGGCGGAACACGCGTTCTCTCCGATGAAATCAAGGTGCGCATCACTTCGAATCCGGGTGAGACCTTTCTCGACCGAATGATCAAGCTCGTCGAAGGGGCCTCACGTCAAAAAACACCGAACGAGATTGCACTGAACATCTTGTTGGCAGGTCTCACAATCATCTTTCTGCTGGCTGTTGTGACTTTGCAGCCGTTTGCCATCTATTCTGGTGCTCCGCAGAACATCTTCGTCTTGGTTTCACTCCTTGTATGCCTCATACCCACGACGATTGGGGGACTGCTCTCCGCGATCGGCATTGCTGGCATGGACCGCATGATTCAGCGGAACGTCATCGCGATGTCAGGACGTGCGGTGGAAGCATCAGGCGACGTCGATGTGCTGCTGCTTGACAAAACGGGAACAATTACCCTGGGAAACCGCGCCGCAACTGACTTCTTTCCCGCGCCAGGAATCGAAGAAGCCTATCTTGCCGATGCCGCGCAGCTATCTTCGCTAGCTGACGAGACACCGGAGGGACGTTCCATCGTTGTGCTAGCGAAGGAGCGCTACAACCTCCGCGGCCGCGATCTCTCCTCGCATGGCACGACCTTCATTCCGTTTTCAGCGCAGACGAGAATGTCTGGCGTGGACATTGACGGCCGCGAAATTCGCAAAGGCGCATTGGAGGCGATCAGCCGTCTGACCAACAGCCGTGGCAACGGGGTTCCGGTCGAACTGCAGGTGTGTGTTCGAGAGATTTCCAATGGTGGCGGAACGCCGCTGCTGGTTGCTGAGAATGGCCGCGTGCTGGGCGCGATCGCCCTTACGGACATTGTTAAAGGGGGCATGAAGGAGCGTTTCGACCATCTACGTGCGATGGGCATCCGGACGATGATGATCACTGGTGACAACGCGCTGACCGCGGCGGCTATCGCTCGTCAAGCCGGAGTCGACGACTTCCTCGCCGAAGCGAAGCCCGAAGACAAGATGGCGCTGATCAAGAGCGAACAGGCAAAGGGGAAACTCGTAGCCATGACGGGCGACGGCACCAACGATGCTCCCGCGCTTGCTCAGGCGGACGTCGGCGTGGCCATGAACACCGGCACGCAGGCAGCAAAAGAAGCCGGCAACATGGTGGATCTCGATTCCAATCCGACGAAGCTCATCGAGATCGTGGAAATCGGCAAACAGCTCCTGATTACTCGCGGCGCGCTCACAACGTTCTCCGTCGCGAACGATGTGGCCAAGTATTTCGCCATTATTCCGGCGATGTTCGCGGGGGCGTTTCCAGTATTGAATGTGCTGAACGTGATGCATCTGCGCACGCCGCAATCGGCAATTTTATCCGCGGTGATTTTCAACGCTCTAATCATTGTCGCCCTGATTCCGCTCGCTCTCCGCGGCGTGCGCTATCGCCCGCTGGGTGCGGCGGCTCTGCTCCAGCGCAACCTGCTGATCTACGGCGTGGGCGGGATCATTGCGCCGTTTATCGGAATTAAGTTCATCGACGTGTTGCTGACGTACCTTCGGGTTGTGTGAGGAACTTATGAAAAAGAATCTTCTGACCGCTCTATGGTTCACTTTGGTTACGACGGTGATGTTTGGAGTCCTGTACCCGCTCGCGATCACGGGTCTCGCGCAAGTGCTCTTTCCTCACCGGGCCAACGGACAGCTCATCCAAAAGAACGGAACGATCGTGGGCTCCAGAATTATCGGGCAATCCTTCACCGGGCCGGGCTATTTCCATTCGCGGCCGTCTTTTGCGGGAACCGGATACGATGCGACTTCCAGCAGTGGCTCGAATCTGGGCCCTACCAACAAGGCCTTGCTGGAGCGAGTCAAAGGTGACGTTCAGAAATTGCAGGCAGAGAATCCCAACGCCGCGATCCCCATCGATTTGGTGACGACGTCGGGTTCAGGCCTCGACCCCGAGATCTCGCCGGCCGCCGCCGAATTCCAATTACCGCGTGTTGCTCGGGAGCGCGGCATGAAAGAAGAAGACGTACGCACGCTGGTGCAGAAATATACAAAGGGGCGGGATCTGGGATTTCTCGGCGAACCGCGCGTGAACGTTCTGGAATTGAATCTCGATCTCGATTCCGTTCGTCCGCTGCGTTGAAGCTCAGGACTTGCGGCGGGGAGGTCGTTCGGAGGCGACGTCAGGAAATTGAAAACGGTACCCCAACCACGGTTCCGTCAAAATGTAACGAGGGCGCGCCGAGTCCTTTTCGATCTTCTTGCGTAGCTGGCTTATCACTGCGCGAAGGGTCTCTGTCTCCTCGGCGTAATCCGGTCCCCAGACGGTTTGCAATATTTTCTTATGCGTGAGCGGTTTCCCTTGGTGAATCATCAGAACGCGCAATACGTCGAATTCCTTGGGGGTCAGGTGAACTCTTTCCCCTCGGACCTCGACTCTGCGGTTCTCAAGATCGACACTCAATTCGCGGGTCTCGATCTTCGGAAGCTGTTCTTCGGAAGCGGATCGTCGCAACGCCGCCCGGATGCGCGCCAGAAGTTCGCCCATAGCAAACGGTTTTACGACAAAGTCGTCCGCGCCCGAATCGAGCGCGAGAATCTTGTCGTGTTCCGAGTTGCGGACCGTGACCATGATGATCGGCCCGTCGAAGGACAATCGGATCTTGCTGCAAGCCTCGAGCCCGTTCATTACCGGCATATTTACATCCATAAGAATCAGAGCGGGGCGCTCGCGCATCACCATGTCGACGGCTTCCTGGCCGTGTTTTGCCTCGATGACGTCATAGCCGCTACTCGAAAGAGTAGCTCGCAAGACGCGACGGATTTGTGGCTCGTCGTCGACCACGAGGATGGTTGTGTCGTTCATATGTGTGTCGCCTCTTGCAGGATTGGCAAGGATACGGGAACAGGGCATGCGGCCCTGGACAGGGCTCTCATGGTAGGGAAGGAACGATAAAGAAGGCCTGAGACAATCGTAAGGAGTTCATAAAGGTATGACTGTTCTGGATCTTCTCCTGGGCCGGCCTCTCGCCTCCGATGAAGCACGCGGTGAACAGATTGGCTCGCTGGTTGGTGTGCCCGTGTTCGGGTTGGATGCGCTGAGTTCCGCGGCATACGGTCCGGAGGCTGCGCTAACGCTGCTGATCCCCCTCAGCATAGCTGGAATCGCCTATATCGTTCCGATCAGTGTGAGCATCATCGTTCTCCTGACGATTGTGTATTTCTCGTATCGCCAGACCATCCAGGCTTACCCCGGCGGTGGAGGTTCCTATACCGTCGCACGCCAGAACCTCGGCGCTTCCGCGGGACTTCTCGCCGCTGCGGCGTTGATGATTGATTACGTTCTCGTCGTTGCCGTGGGCATATCCGCCGGAGTGGGCGCACTCGTTTCGGCGGTGCCCAGGCTCCAGCCGTGGACTCTCTTGTTGTGTCTTGTGATCCTTGCGATCATCACGGTGGTGAATCTTCGCGGCGTCCGTGATACGGGACTGCTTTTCACAGTGCCTACGTATCTCTTCGTAGGGTCCCTAGTGGACTGTAACAGCTGAACTGGGAGTAATGCGACGTGTAGGGTCAAAGTAGCGCCACTTCACAGTCTTGGGAGCGTTGTTGTAGTGCCGAATGTACTTCATGAGTTTTCTCCGCAAGTCGGGCACCGACGTGAATACGCCGCGCGCAATGACGTCGCGCTCGATCTTGGAAAACCAGAGTTCGATCTGGTTGAGCCAGGAGGAATAGGTCGGAGTGAAATGCAGGTGAACCTTGGGATGTCGAGCCAGAAAGTCGTCGACTTGTCCCGTCTTATGGGCGGAGAGGTTGTCGGCAATTACGTGGATCTCTTGGCCGCGCGGCTGGTTGACGACGAGGTCCGCCAGGAAGGCCACGAACTCCGCAGAAGTGTGCCGCTCGGCGGTTTTGCCGAGCACCTCGCCGGTCTGAGTGTCGAACGCCGCGTACAGGGACAGCGTGCCATGCCGGAAGTACTCAAAGCCATGCCGCTCGGCGCGTCCCGGCGAGAGTGGCAACACCGCATCCTTGCGGTCGAGTGCCTGAATCGCCGTCTTTTCATCCACACAAAACACCGCCGCATGCGCTGGCGGGTTCAGATACAGTCCAATGATGTCGGCGGCCTTCTGCTCAAAGTCCGGATCGTTGGTGGCCATGTAGCGGTCCAGCCGCTGAGGCTTGAGCCCATGCTTGGCCCACACGCGCGCCACCATCATGTGACTGATCTTGAGCTGCGTTCCCAGCCTGCGCGTGCTCCACTGCGTCGTCCCATCCGGCGGCGTACGCTTGAGCGTCCATTGCAAAATGCGCGCCTCCAGTGCAGGAGTCAGCGTGGTGGCCTGTTGGCCAGCGTGCCTGCTGAACAGCCCCGCCAGCCGCTCTTCCCGAAATCGCTTGCTCCAGCGATTGATAAGCGCATCGTTGCAGTCCAGTTTGTCGCGAATCGCGGCCCAGGTATGGTTCGCCTCCAGCAACAACAGCAGCCGCGCCCGCCGCGCATCATCGGCACGCCCGCTACGGCTCGCCGCTCGCTGGTTAAGTTCCAGACGTTCCGAATCCGTCAGCACGATAGTGTTCTCCAGGAACACCATCATACTATCGCTTCATCTGTTACAGTCCACTAGGTAGCTGAGGCACTTGATGTTGAAGATCCACTACGGTCACGAGGAACCCCGACGAAAGGCTGAGCCTACGACCCCGGCAAACATGGACCCTCTTTGCGCTTGCCGGGGCTTCGGTCATCTTTGAGAAGCGTAGTGTCCTGTGCAGCGGCGCCACTTGGAAACAGCATAACAAGGAATGAACTGGACACCATCATTATACTGCGGATCGATCTCTCCTTTAGAAAGACCTTACACGACCTTCAGGATTTCCTTAGCGACCAAGCCCTATCTTTAGCTCGATCACCTGGCGTAAGATCTGATCCGACTCTGGAGGAAACACCAATGAAATCGATTACTCGGTTAGTCACAACAGTGGCAGTTATGTTCGCAGTTGCCACCCTGTGTCCCGCGCAGGACGTCAAGCCTACGGACCTGGGCAAGGGGGCGGCGTTCAATGGCAAGAAGATCGAGATGAAGGACAAGGGAGATGTCGCTTACCTCCTGTCTTTCACGGCGGGGAAAGAGTTCGAGGCCACCACGGACGGCATGAAGAATACCGACGTGCACCTCTTCGTCTACGACTCCTCCGGCGCGGAAGTCGCTAAGGACGACTCGCCCGGACCGAAGTGTTCGGTTAAGGTCACGCCGACGAAGGACGGGCAGTACAAGTTCGTCATCAAGAACGCCGGCGGGGCCA
>Ga0210407_10000431_pt1 | contig 47837 bp, 35 predicted proteins | sample IncBWC27MmetaG_FD_150860 | JGI IMG/M metagenome (GOLD analysis project Ga0210407, IMG submission 150860) | Forest soil microbial communities from Barre Woods Harvard Forest LTER site, Petersham, Massachusetts, United States - Inc-BW-C-27-M | ecosystem: Environmental > Terrestrial > Soil >...
TCGGCGAGCTCGACATGCAGCGCATCGCGGTCGGCCTCGGAATAGACCGCGACCGTCGCGATCCCCAGCCGCCGCGCGGTGCGGATCACCCGGCAGGCAATTTCGCCGCGATTGGCGATCAGTATTTTAGAGAACATTCTCACCACAGAGACACAGAGGGCACGGAGCAAAGGGGGTAAATCCCTCTGCGTTCTCTGTGCCTCCGTGGTGAATTAAGCAGCACTACTTCACATCCGGAAGACGCCGAAGCGCGTCGGCTCGATCGGCGCGTTGAGGCTGGCGGAAATCGCCAAGGCCAGGGTCAGCCTCGTATCCACAGGATCGATCACCCCGTCGTCCCACAGCCGCGCGCTCGCATAGTAGGGGTGGCCCTGGGTCTCGTATTGGGCGCGGATCGGCGCTTTGAATTCCTCCTCTTCGATGGCACTCCAGCCAATATCGCGGTCGCGCCGCACTTGGGCCAATACCGAGGCGGCCTGTTCGCCGCCCATCACCGAGATCCGCGCATTGGGCCACATCCATAAAAAGCGCGGGGAATAGGCCCGCCCGCACATGCCGTAATTGCCGGCCCCGAAGCTGCCTCCGATGATCAGGGTGAACTTGGGCACGGCGGCGGTCGCCACCGCAGTGACCATTTTTGCACCGTCCTTGGCGATGCCGCCCGCTTCGTATTTGCGGCCGACCATAAACCCGGTGATGTTCTGCAGAAAGAGGAGCGGGATGCCGCGCTGGGCGCAGAGCTCGATGAAGTGGGCACCCTTGAGCGCGCTTTCCGAGAACAGGATACCGTTGTTGGCGAGGATGCCGACCGGGTAGCCCCAGATCCGGGCGAAGCCGCACACCAGGGTCTGGCCGTAGAGCCGCTTGAACTCGTCGAGCTCGCTGCCGTCGACGAGGCGGGCGATGACCTCGCGCACGTCGTAGGGCCGGCGCGTGTCGGTCGGGATGACCCCGTAGATCTCCTCGGCCGGGTAGAGCGGCTCGCGCGGCGGCGCGACCTCGACCCCAATGCTCTTGCCGCGGTTGAGATTGCCGACGATATGCCGGGCGATGCCGAGCGCGTGGCGGTCGTCGAGCGCATAATGGTCGGTGACGCCGGAGACCCGGCTGTGCACCTCGGCACCACCGAGCTCCTCGGCGGTGACGACCTCGCCGGTTGCGGCGCGGACCAAGGGCGGCCCGCCGAGAAAGATCGTCCCTTGGCCGCGCACGATGACGCTTTCGTCGGCCATCGCCGGGACATAGGCGCCGCCCGCCGTGCACGAGCCCATGACTAGTGCCACCTGCGGGACGCCCGCCGCCGAGAGCCGCGCTTGGTTGTAGAAGATGCGTCCGAAATGCTCGCGATCGGGAAAGACCTCATCCTGCGCCGGCAGAAAAGCCCCACCCGAATCAACGAGATAAAGGCAAGGCAGGCGGTTGTCGCCGGCGATCTCCTGGGCGCGCAGGTGTTTCTTGACCGTCATCGGAAAATAGGTGCCGCCCTTGACCGTCGCATCATTGGCGACGACGACGCATTCGCGCCCCATGATCCGGCCGATGCCGGTGATGAGCCCGGCGGCGGGCACCTCGCCGTCATACATCCCGTAGGCCGCGAGCTGCGAGAATTCGAGAAAGGGCGAGCCGGGATCGAGCAGTGCCCGCACCCGCTCGCGCGGCAGCAATTTGCCGCGGCCGAGATGGCGCCGCCGCGCCTCCTCCCCGCCGCCCTCGCGGATCGCCGCGAGCTTCTCCCGCAGATCCGCGACAAGCGCCTCCATCGCCGCCGCATTCGCCGCGAACACCTCGGAGCGCCGGTCGAGTGATGTCGTGAGCACCGTCATCGGCAGCCCCGAACCTTATAGGGTCGGCTTGACCCGGCAAAGTAAAAGCGGCGGAATGCCAACCCAGATCAAGCGGTGGCCCACAACGCGCCGCGCTGGTTTCAGATCAAGGGGCCGGCAGAATGTTGGCCGTGTGATCCTTGCGATGCAAACCTGTGAAGAGGAGGCGCTGTACCATGAGCGATCAATTTGAGGGTGGCTGCCTGTGCGGCGCGGTCCGCTTCGTCGCTACCGGTCAACCGAAATCGGTGGCTTGGTGCCATTGCCAGAGTTGTCGCAAGCATAGCGGTGCGCCCGTCTCCGTCTTCGTGGCATTCGACCGCACGGCGTATACCGTTACCAAAGGTGAGATAACAAAGTTCAATTCGTCGCCTGGTAGGTGGCGGGGATTTTGCGCCACATGCGGGTCGACGTTGACGTGCGAAGGCGAGCCCTTGTCGACGGAAACGCATTTCCACGTCGGCGCATTTGACGAAGCCGCACGACTTGAGCCGACAAGGCACATATTTCCGCAGGAGCGCCTGCCGTGGCTACATCTCGCCGACGCTTAGCGGGGGGCGGGTGAGGGTTTTAATGAAACTGCGGCTTGACCTTTTCGCATAGCAGCTGCAGCGACTTCATCACCTGCTGATTGGCGATCTTGGTGCCGCAATTCATCTCGGCCAGGATCCCGTCGAGGCCGAGTTCATCCTTCAACCCCATCAGGCGATCGGCGACCCGCTCCGCCGTGCCGACGATGATCTTGTCGCGCAGGGCCTCGTCATAGGTGATGGTCTGCAGCCGGCGTCCGCGGGCGGCGCGGTCCTCGATCGCGCGCACACCGGCGCGCGTTGCCGAGTCCTCGAGCCGCTCCCCGAGGTACCGGTAGAAAAACATGATGCTCTCTTCGGGCTCGCTGCGGGCCTGTTCCTCGGTCTCGGCGACATAAACCGGGGCCCGCAGGAACACCTTGCCCTCACCGGGATGGCCGGCCTCCTTCCACGCCGCGCGATAGGCCTTGATGTTTGGGGCGAGCTCAGAAAGCGTGCCGAGGCGCACCGCAACAAACACACCATGGCCGAGCTTGCCAATGGCAGGAAAGGTATCGGGGCTGTTCGCGGCAATGCGGATCTCTGGCCAAGGCCTTTGATAAGGCTTTGGCGACAGACGGACATTATTGAATTTGTAGAACTGCCCGGAATAAGAAAAGGTATCCTCGGCCCAGGCGCGCTTGAGGATTTCGAGGGTTTCCGCAAAGCGCTCGCGGCTCTCGCCGTAGGGGACGCCGTACGCCTCGTAGGTGCGCGGAAAGCCGCTGCGCCCGACGCCAAAGATCAGCCGGCCCAGGCTAATTTGATCGACGGTAGCAGCTTCCTCGGCTATGCGCAGCGGGTGGCACAATGGTAACACCTGCACCCCGGTCCCGATCTTCATGTTTTTGGTGCGTGCGGCGATGGCGCTGGCGATCGTCAATGGCGCAGCGCAAACCGACCGGTCGGGAGCAACGTGGAGTTCGGCCAGCCACATCGCATCGAGCCCCCAACGCTCCGCGGCATCGACTTGCGCGAACGACTCGGCGAAAGCCTCCGGCTGGCTCTTCCCCGCCGGACACTGGAACTCATGAAACATGCCGAACTCGAACGCCATTTGCTCTTCTCCCTCTCGCACGCGACCGTCACCGAAGTACGCAGCTGATCGCCCAAAAATTGCCGTCACCACAATACGGGCGATGACGAGGCGATGCCAGTCAAGAAAGCGGCGGGTCGGGCCGCTCCTCGGACTCTAGGGCAGGATGATTCGAGCATGGCCAAATGACGCAGCCGGCGCTGCAGCCCCGATGTCCCAGAAAAGCGCGTGCCATATAATCTGCATCAAGCCATCGGCGAAGGAAGGCCTCTGATGACTGCGGCCGAGCCGTCACTCCGAGAACATTCTCCAGCACCGCGGCCGGCTCCCGTGCGTGATCCCGTGTGCGGGATGGCCGTCGATCCCGGGACCGCACATCGCGCCGATCACGCCGGCGCTGATTATTTCTTCTGCAGCGCCCGTTGCCGCGACAGGTTCGTTGCCGAACCGGCGCGCTACCTCGCCGACCCGGGCGGCCACACCTCCGATGTTGCCGAGCCCGAGGCCGACGGGGCCCGGTGGACCTGCCCGATGCATCCGCAGATCGTGCGCCCCGGGCCCGGCAGTTGCCCGATCTGCGGGATGGCGCTGGAGCCGATGACGCCGGTGGACGCAGACGCCGCGAACCCCGAGATGCGCGCCATGACGCGGCGCTTCTGGGCCGGGGTCGCGCTTTCGCTGCCGCTGCTTGCCATCGTCATGGTCGGACATTTCGACAAATCCGCTGTCGATGCGGTGATCTCTCGACGATTCCTGGTTTGGGTCCAGCTGGCCCTCGCCACACCGGCGGTGCTGTGGGGCGGGTGGCCGTTTTTCCAGCGGGGCTGGGCTTCGGTCGTCAACCGCCGGCTCAACATGTTCACCCTGATCGCGCTCGGCACCGGCGTCGCCTACGTCTACAGCCTGGTCGCCGCGCTGATGCCGGAGATCTTTCCAGCCTCGTTCCGCGATCCCGACGGCGAGGTGCCGCTTTATTTCGAGGCGGCGGCCGTCATCGTCACCCTGGTTCTCCTCGGCCAGGTCCTCGAGCTGCGCGCCCGCTCTCAGACGAGCAGTGCCATCCGTGCGCTGCTCGATCTCGCACCCAAGCACGCGCGCCGGCTGCGCGAGGACGGTAGCGACGAGGATGTCGCTCTCGAAGACATCGTTCCCGGCGACCTCCTGCGTGTGCGGCCCGGCGAAAAAGTGCCGGTCGACGGCGTCGTGCTGGAGGGCCGCAGCGCGGTAGATGAAGCGATGATTACCGGCGAGCCGGTGCCGGTAGAGAAGAACCCGGGCGACAAGGTGACCGGGGCCACCGTCAATATGACCGGCAGCTTCGTCATGCGCGCCGAGCGGGTCGGCAGCGACACGCTCCTTGCCCGGATCGTCGCCATGGTCGCCGAAGCCCAGCGATCTCGTGCCCCGATCCAGAGACTGGTTGACACGATCTCAGCCTGGTTCGTGCCTTCGGTCATCGCGATCGCCTTCGCGACTTTTGTCGTCTGGTCGATCCTTGGTCCGCCGCCGGCCATGGGTTTTGGCCTCGTCAATGCCGTTGCAGTTCTGATCATCGCGTGCCCTTGCGCTCTCGGGCTTGCCACGCCAATGTCGATCATGGTCGGCACCGGCCGCGGCGCGCGCGCCGGCGTCCTCGTCAAGAATGCCGAGGCGCTCGAGCTGATGGAGAAGGTCCATACGCTCGTCGTCGACAAGACCGGAACCCTGACCGAGGGCAAGCCGCGCCTCGTCGACGTGGTGTCGGCGGGGACGGTTTCCGAGGACGAGCTGCTGCAGCTCACCGCCGGTCTGGAGATTGGCAGCGAGCACCCGTTGGCTGCCGCGATCGTCGCCGGCGCCGAGACCCGAGGCCTGAAGGTCATGCCGGCAACGGACTTCGCGGCGTCGCCCGGGATGGGCGTGATCGGCACCATCGGCGGTCGGCGCGTGGCGGTCGGCAACGCCGCGCTGTTGGCCTCGCTCGGCATCGCGCCGGGCGATCTTCCGGCGCATGCCGAGGCGTTGCGCCAGGAGGGTCAGGGGGTGATGCTCATTGCGATCGACGGGAAGGCCGCCGGCCTCATCGCCGTCGCCGATCCGATCAAGGAGAGTGCCGTCGGTGCGTTGGAGGCACTCCGCCGCGAGCGCATTCGGGTGGTGATGCTGACCGGCGACAGCCGCACCACGGCACGGGCCGTCGCCAGCAAGCTCGGCATCGATGATGTCGTGGCCGAAGTCTTGCCCGATCAAAAGGCAGCGGCCGTCAAGAAATTCCAGGACGAAGGCCGGTTCGTCGGCATGGCCGGCGACGGCATCAACGACGCGCCGGCATTGGCCCAGGCGCATGTCGGGATCGCTATGGGCACGGGCACCGATGTGGCGATGGAAGCCGCCGCGATCACCTTGATCAAGGGCGATCTCCAGGGGATCGTGCGCGCCCGCCGGCTCAGCCGGGCCACCATGCGCAATATCCGGCAGAACCTGTTCTTCGCCTTTGTCTTCAACGCGCTCGCGGTGCCGCTCGCGGCCGGTGTGCTCTACCCAGCGATCGGCTTGCTGCTCAACCCGATGATCGCCAGTGCGGCAATGAGCATGAGCTCGGTTCTCGTCATCACCAACGCCCTGCGCCTGCGCACCCTCCGACTATGAAAGGGACGCTCCTTGCCGCAAACGCACCGCGGGGTTCTCCCTCGCCCCGCTCACGGCAGGACTGTCCTGGGGAAAATTGAGGGGCAGCTCGGATGGGCGTTTTACCCCAAATTTTGCTAGCAAGAGCCCCTTGCCCGGGCTCGTCCCGGGCATCCACGTCTTGCGACAGCGCTATCTCCGCACCGAAGACGTGGGTGGCCGGACCAAGTCCGGCCACGGGGGCCCTCTCTGGTTGCACAGGATCGTGACCTCGCTCCGGACAACCCTGCGCTTGCGGGGGGAGGGTCGGAGTGAGGGGTCTTCGGGGAAGTCCCCCTCACTCCGCGGCGGCCCCTAAGCCCAGACGGGCTCGTCCGCGCTGTGCGCTGTGGTTGTAGGGTGCAGAACCGAAGCGAGCCCTAACGGTGCCCACTTCAGCGCGTTGGCGCCCACACCGCGAAGGTGACGCGGAGGTTGAGCGGCTGACGCGCTGCCCGCCAGCGCGAGAAACCCGAGCACGACCGCCTGAACCCCGTCGATGCCGCAGTTGCTAACTTCGCCGGGGTGGCTCTATCGGCATCGTCGCGATCCCGGTCCAGGCGACCGGGGCGCCGGCCTTTTCGGCGGCTTCTTCCGGTGGCAGGCTCGGGTCCCAGTGCACGGCGAGAAAGCGCCGCCCGGTCACCCCGCCCGCCGCGTCCGAAACCAGCCAATTGAGCGGCGGCGCCATTACCGCGGGCTGGATCATCTCGGCGCGGTCGTAGCCCGCCTCCGGCGGCACCATGCCGGTATTGGTAACCCCGCCCGGCACCAGCACGTTGACCGTCACACCGGTGCCGGCGAGATCCTTCGCCATGATCGCCGAGCAGGCTTCCAGGGCCGCTTTCGACGGGCCGTAGGTCGGCGACCCCTCGCGGATCATCGTGCCGAGGCTCGTCGTAACATTGACGATGCGCCCCCATTTCTGGCGCATCATGTCGTGGACCAGGGCGCGCGACAGCGCCATCGGCGCGTTGTTGTGGACGGCGACGAAGAGCTTCCACTGCTCGGGGGTCACCTCCCAGAACTTGATCGGGCGCTGCCGGTTGTCGCTGCGGATCGTCGCTTGGCCGACCCCGGCATTGTTGACGAGAATGTCGATCACCCCGAAACGGCCGCGCGTCTTGGACACGATCTCATCGATCGACTCGTCACGGGCGAGGTCCGCCTCGATCGTCATCAGGTCGGCGCCTCGCTGCCGCTGATGCGCCGCCTGGGAGAGCTCGGCGAGACCTTGGGCGGTGCGGTCGACCGCTGCGACCTTGAGCCCGTTCCCGAGGAGGCCCAGCACCAACTCCCGGCCGATGCCGCCGGCCGCACCGGTGACTAAGGCCACCCGCTGCTGTTCGCTCATCATCTACCTCCCGTTTTTAGGCATTCCCCGAAACCCACATGCCTCTCTTAACCGGTCTTCTTGAAGGGGCTCTCGCTGTTTTTGCGGTTTTTGCCGAAAATTACCAGCGAGGGCCGCTTCTATCCCGGCAGGCGCCGCAAATCTTGCCCGGTTTATTGCCATGCGTCGACGCCCTGTGCGGCCTCGATCGGAGTTGAACAAACACGCGCGATGCGAGCGCCTTGTGATACGGTAGGTTAAGCAACTTTCGCAGGCCAACACATGGCCGCCACCCGCCGTCTCGCCGCCATTCTCGCCGCCGATGTGGTGGGCTATTCGCGGCTGATCGGCGCGGACGAGCCGGGCACGCTGCAGCGACTGAAGGCGATCCGGGCAGAGCTGATCGATCCGGCCGTCGAGAGGCATAATGGCCGGATCGTCAAGACGACCGGCGACGGCCTGCTCATAGAATTCGGCAGCACGGTCGACGCGTTGCGCTGTGCGACAGAGGTGCAAGCGGCGATAGGTGAGCGCAATGCCGCGATCGCGCCTGACAAGCGCATCGAGTTCCGCATCGGCATACACCAGGGCGACATTGTCGCCGAGGACGGCGACATCTTCGGTGATGGCGTCAATATCGCGGCACGCCTCGAAGCGCTGGCCGAGTCGGGCGGCATCTGCGTCTCGGCGCGGGTGCAGGAAGACGCCGCCGGCAAGCTCGACCTCGCCTTCCGCGACCTCGGCGAGCAGCGCCTCCACAACATCGCTCGGCCGGTGCGCGTCTACGCGATCGGGATAGCGGCGAAGCCACGCCAGTCGCACCGGATCAGGGGCGCGATGATTGCCGCCGCCGCGCTTTCCGTCGTTGTCATCGCGGCGGCGTGGTGGAGTTGGCCGCGAGACACCCCCGCCCTGCCGACGGCCCAATCACCGCCGGCAACAGCGAGCGTGCAAAACCTGCCTGCCGCCGAGGCAAAAGCGCCGCGTCTGTCGATGGTCGTTCTGCCGTTCGCCAATTTGTCGAACGACCCGGAGCAGGAATATTTCGCCGACGGCATCACGGACGATCTGACCACCGATCTCTCGCAGATTCCCGACAGTCTGGTGATCGCTCGCAACACAGCATTCACTTACAAGGGGAGACCGACCGATGCGAAGCAGATCGGGCGTGACCTCGGGGTGCGTTACGTCGTCGAGGGCAGCGGGCGCCGGACCGGCGATCAGGTTCAGGTCAATGTGCAATTGATCGACGCTGAAAGCGGCGCGCACCTCTGGGCCGAGCGCTTCGACACCGACCGCCGCGAGCTGGCAAACGCGCAGGACGACATAACCTTCCGCCTCGCCCGAACGCTCAATGTGAAACTGGTCGCCGCCGAAGCCACTCGCAGCGAGCAGCGCAAAGCTCTTGATCCAGATGCGCGTGACTTCGTCATGCGCGGGCGGGACTGGCTCTCCCGGCCCATTTCGCCAACAACCTTGAAAGAGGCCCGACAGGCTTTCGAGCGAGCACTCGAAATCGACCCGCGGTCCAACGACGCCCGGATCGGTCTGGCAAAGGTCTTGAGTACAGCGGATCTTGTCCCTGGTGGTCCTGTTTCGCTAGATATTCCGCGCGCCGAGCAGTTGCTCGTCGAAGCAATAGAGCGCAATCCGAGCAGTTCGCGGGCGCACGAGGCAATGGGGGGAGTTCGGCTGCGCCAAAAAAACCGGTTGCGCGAAATGCAGATCGAGTATGAGACAGCACTTGCCTTGGACCGCAACAATTTAAACGCGGTCCGGCAGCTTGGTTGGGCTTTTGCAAACCTCGGCGAACCCGAGGCTTGCATTCGACAGGCGGAAAAAGCCCTGCGGCTCAGCCCGCACGATCCGTCTCTATGGAACTCGTACGCGCAACTGGGCCTATGCCATCTATACTTGAACCATGCCGACTTGGCGGCAGACTATCTGCTGAAGGCGCGTGCGGCAGCTCCGCGGGTATGGTGGATTCACTTTTATTTGGCCGGGGCATTGGGCCTGAAAGGCGATCTCGACGGGGGCAGGGCATCGCTTGCCGAGGGGCTCAGGGTGAGACCGGAGATGAGCTCGATCGCCAATTTTCGTGACCTTCGGCCGTATTACAGCAGCCCGAAGGCACTGGAACTCGAAGAGCACTCGGTGATGGAAGGCCTACGCCGCGTCGGCTTCCCAGAAAGCTGAGGAGGCGCGTCGTCACGGGCGCCACCGGTCCAGCGAGCATATTCCATGATGCCCTTCTCCAATTGATTCCCGCGAACGCGGGAATCCAGGGCCCAGGACCTCAGCGGTTACCCTGGACCCCCGCTTTCGCGCTAGGGCATGCACAGATCTCACAGCCAGACAGGCGGCCGGAATATCCCCCTCTCCGCCCTTGGGGGCGGAGAGGGTCGGGGTGAGGTGGGGGAGCCCCGTCACTAATAGCCGAACTACCCACCTCACCCTCCCGGCGCAGCCGCGCCGGGCCCCTCCCTCTCCCCCCAAGCGGGCGGAGAGGGGCAAGGGCTCGCGATAAGACCGGTACCAGCCGAACATGTGTGCATGCCCTACCGCTTTCGCGGGGGTGACGCGGAAAATTTGGCTATTCGGCAGCTGCCGCGAGCGGCGGGCCGAGGGTCTTCATGAACTCGATCAGATAGGGCTTCCACAGCTCGGCATAGAAATGGCTGAAATGGCCATGGGTGTTGGGTCCGGCCGGGATCAGCACGTAACGGCCATGCTTGACCCGCTGCATCGCGCGTTCGACGGTGCCGAGCTCGGGCGGGTTCGCGTGATCCTCGGCGTCGTTGATCAGCATCACCTTGGCCGTGATCTTGTCGAGATCAGGCTCGGGGTTGTAGTCCTGGATCGCCTCGATCGCCCACAGCTGGTTGTTGGCATCGCCCTTTGCCGCCTCGGCCAGGCGGCGCTCGTAGAGCGCGTTGGCGGCGGCGAGAGTCGGCGCCATTTCCTGAATGCGGGTGGGGCTTTCGGTGCCGAAATTCCCGGCGGCCGCGTAGATGTAATGGCGCGGGTTGGTTTCGTACAAGCCGCCGTTCCAGTCCGGGTCGTGCCGGATCGCTTCGGCCTGGGCGCGGCGGCCGAGCCAGTTGCGGCCGCTGATCTCGACCGGCTGGCACGAGATCGGCACCACCCCGTCCATCAGGTCGGGGTACATCTCGGCCCACATCCATGCATGCATGCCGCCCATCGAGCTGCCGATGACCAGTCGCAGATGGGTGACACCGTGGCCCTCGGTGATCAGCCGATAACCGGATTCCACCATGTCATGGTAGCGGTAGTGGGGAAATTTCCCCTTGAGCCCGTCCGAGGGCTTGCTCGATCCGCCACGCCCGATCGCATCCGGCATGATCAGGAAATATTCCGCCGCATCGAGCGGCTGCCCCGGCGCGAACAGCTCGTCGGCGAGGCTCGGGCGCAACCAGTTGGCGCCGGTGCCGGTGTTGCCCTGCAACAGCAGCACGCCGTTGACGATCTTGCCCGCAGCGTTGCGCTTTGCCGTTCCAAGCGTGCGGTAGTGGAGCTTCAGCTCGGGCAGCGTCTCGCCGCTCCGGAACGCGTAGTTCCTGATGACGAAGTCGCCTTCCTGATAATTCGGCCACCGAGAGCGCTCGCCAGGTGCGGCGGCGTACGCAACATGAGCAGGCATTGGCGGGTCCTCCGGTTCGGTTCCAGGAGAATAGAGGCTAGCTGAACCCAGAGAAAGCGGTGGGTTGGACAGGTGCACGCCCGGCCTGCTGCGTAACCTATGTTGACTAAGTAGCAATTATGTGGTACGAATCACAATTTATAGGACAGAGGGATGAGGGTTCCGTGGCGAGCGGTCTCCCGGTACGACAGGTCGGCTGTCAGCAATCTAACCATCGAAATTTCGTGAGGCGCGGGTTGGCGTCATTTATTGCTTTTATGCTAATTTACGGGAATTCTGCTATGGCGAGGAGCGGCCGACGCCTGTTTTTCTCCTGCAGAAGCAGGCGGCGCAGGCGTGTGGCCGACCCTTCGGTTGCCGCATGCTGCAACGCATTGCGAGGTCTTGCGAGACTCGCTTTTTTAGCGATTTGGGCATCAAGAAATCGTCAAATCCTCCCTGCTAAGGGGTCAATAAAGCGTCCGAACCCTAGCTCTAACTATCTAGCAAATATGGTATTTTTGCCGCTGTGCCGCGACGCCGATGCGATTTCTCCCTGCTCTCAGGGAGGATCGGGCGGGCGGCTATGCGCCCAGGGAACGGGCGAGGGCCCAGGCCTGCTCGCCGGTCGGGCGTGCTTTGCGGCCGAGGTCGACGGCGTCGGGGCTCGCCGCGGTGCCGTCGAGCGCCCGCTTGGCGATGCCCTGCATGATCGCCGCCAGCCGGAAGAGGCTGTAGACGATGTAGAATTCCCAGTCGGTGGAGCGGCCCCGCCCGGTGCGCTCGCCATAGGCGGCGACATATTCGTCCTCGCTCGGGATGCCGAGCGCGGCGAGGTCGACGCCGGCGAGGCCGCGGAACAATTCCGGGGTCACCCGCCAGGCCATCGCGTGGTAGGCGAAATCGGCGAGCGGGTCGCCGGTTGTCGACAATTCCCAATCGAGCACGCCGATCACCCGCGGCTCGGTCGGGTGAAAGATCAGATTATCGATGCGGTAGTCACCATGGACGATGCGCGCCTCGCCTTCCAGCGGCAGGTGGCGCGGCAGCCATTCGATCAGCCGGTCCATTGCCGGCTGGGGCTCGGTCTCCGAGGCCTGGTACTGCCGGCTCCAGCGCGCCACCTGGCGCGCCAGATAATTGCCCGGCCGACCGAAATCGCCGAGCCCGACCGCGACGTGATCGACCGAGTGCAGTGCGGCGATGACCGTGTTCATCGATTGGAACATCGCCCGGCGCTCGGCGGGGGCGAGGCCGGGCAGCCGCGGGTCCCAAAAGATCCGCCCGTCGAGAAACTCCATCACGAAGAAGGCGCTGCCGATCACCGTATCGTCTTCGCAGAGCGCGTGGACTTGGGGCACCGGCACCGCCGTCTCCGACAGTGCCCGCATCACCCGGTACTCCCGGTCGACGGCATGGGCGCTCGGCAACAGCTGCCCGAGAGGCTTGCGCCGCAGCACGTAAGAGCCGGCGCCGGAGTGCAGCTTGTAGGTCGGGTTCGATTGGCCGCCGGCGAATTGCTCGGCCGCGAGCGGGCCGCGAAACCCATCGATGTGGCCGCGCATCCAGCCTTCGAGCCGGCCGAGCGGCAGATCGTGCTGTCCCGGTATCGTCATCTCACCCCTCCGCTCGATTGTATACGATGACGCGCCGACGGTATCCTGCCGCCAGCTTCGCGGCGAAAGAACGAGGTGAGCCATGGACGATTATGTCGACCCGACGATGCTCGAACTGGACCGGTTCGCGATCGGCCAGCCGGTGCCGCGCAGCGAAGACCCGGTGCTGTTGCGCGGCGAAGGGCACTACGCCGACGATGTCAGTCTGCCGGGGCAAGCCTATGCGGTGATGGTGCGCAGCGGCCACGCCCACGGCATCCTCCGCGAGATCGACGCCGCGGCGGCGCGGGCCATGCCGGGTGTCCTAGCGGTCTACACGGCGGCCGAGCTGGCGGCCGGCGGGGTCGGCCCGCTGGAGCCGCGACAGGTTCTGAAGAATCGCGACGGGACACCGATGCTGACCCCGATCCGCCACGCGCTCGCGACGGACAAGGTGCGCTATGTCGGCGAAGCGGTGGCCGCCGTCATCGCCGAGAGCGTTGCCGCCGCCAAGGATGCCGCCGAAGCCGTGGAGGTCGACATCGCACCATTGCCGGCGGTCACCGAGCCGGGGCCGGCGGCGGCGCCGGGCGCACCGATTCTTTACGACGATGTGCCCCGCAATGTCGGGCTCGATTTCCACTACGGCGACAGCGACAGGGTGGCCGCGGCCTTTGCCGGTGCCGCTCATGTCACGCGGCTCACGCTGCGCAGCAACCGCATCGTTGTCAACGCGATGGAGCCGCGCTCGGCGATCGCGCACTACGACCCGGCACGAACGCACTGGACGCTCCATGTCGGCTCCCAGGGGGTGTTCGGGTTCCGCAACTATATCGCCGACGTGCTCGGCGTCGGCCGCGACAAGGTGCGGGTGCTGACCGACCGGGTCGGCGGCTCGTTCGGCATGAAGCAGGCAACCTACGCGGAATATTACTGCATTTTGCTGGCGGCGCGCGAACTCGGCCGCCCGGTCAAGTGGACCGACGAGCGCTCGGGCAGCTTTGTGTCTGACAGCCATGGCCGCGACCACGAGATGGCGGCTGAGCTGGCGCTCGACCGCGACGGCAATTTCCTCGCGGTCCGGCTGAACGGCTACGGCAATCTCGGCGCCACCTACGGCGCCCCCGGACCGGCGACCAACAACGCGGTGCGAAACACGCTGGGGGTCTATCGGACGCCGCTGATCGAGGTCTCGACCAAATGCGTGTTCTCCAACACGACGCCGGTCGGCGCTTATCGGGGCGCTGGTCGGCCGGAGGCCAATTATTACATGGAGCGGCTCGTCGACACCGCCGCGGCCGAGACCGGCATCGACCGCATCGCGCTGCGCCGCCGCAACCACATCCCGCCCGAGGCGATGCCCTACAAGAGCCCGAACGGCAACACCTATGACAGCGGCGAATTCACCGCGCTGCTCGACCGGGCGCTGGCGCTCGCCGATTGGGACGGATTTGCCGCGCGCCGGGCCGAAAGCCGGGAGAGGGGCCGGCTGCGTGGCCGCGGCATCGGCGACTACCTCGAGCTGACCGGCGTATCGGGCCGCGAGATGGGCGGCATCCGCTTCGAGGGGGACGGCACCGTGACGATCATCACCGGCACGCTCGACTACGGCCAGGGGCATGCCTCGCCCTTCGCCCAAGTGCTGTCGACGCGGCTCGGCATTCCGTTCCGCAAGATCCGGCTATTGCAGGGCGACAGCGACGAGCTGATCGCCGGCGGCGGCACCGGCGGCTCGAAATCGATGATGACCAGCGGCAAGGCGATCGTCGAAGCGGGCGAGAAGGTCATCGAGAAAGGCCGGGAGATCGCCGCGCATGTGCTGGAGGCGGCGGCGGCCGACATCGAATTCCGTGCCGGCCGGTTCACGATCGCCGGCACCGACCGTTCGGTCGGCCTGATGGAGCTGGCCGAGAAGCTCCATGCCGGGCTGGAATTGCCGGCCGGGGTGCCGCGGAGCCTCGATGTCGCGAACATTAGCGACGGCCCGCCCTCGGCGTTTCCCAACGGCTGCCACATCGCCGAGGTCGAGGTCGACCCCGAGACCGGCGTGGCCGAGGTCGTCCGCTACAGCTTCGTCAACGATTTCGGCACGGTGATCAATCCGCTCCTGGTCAACGGCCAGGCGCATGGCGGCATCGTCCAGGGCATCGGCCAGGCATTGCAGGAGCGCGTGGTCTATGACGGCGAGGGTCAACTCTTGACCGGCTCCTACATGGATTACACCATGCCACGGGCTGGGGACGCGCCCATGTTTACCCACGCCTTCCACCCGGTGCCAGCCAAGACCAATGTGCTCGGCGCCAAGGGCTGCGGCGAGGCCGGCTGCGCCGGCGCGCTGCCGTCGGTGATGAACGCGCTTATCGACGCACTTTCGGAATTCGGCATCCGGCACGTCGACATGCCGGCGACGCCAGAGCGGGTGTGGCGGGCAATCCAAGACCGCAGGTCGTGACGCGATGACCGACGATCTCTGGCGGCTGGACGCGACCGAGCTGGCGCGGCTAATCCGGCTCGGCCGCATCTCGAGCCGCGAGGCGGCGGAATCTTGCCTGTCGCGCCTCCACGCCGTGAACCCGGTGATCAACGCCGTTGTCCGTGTGCTCGAGGAGGAGGCGCTGGCCGCCGCGGGCGCGGCCGATGAGGCGCAGGCGCGGGGGGAGATCCTGGGACCGCTACACGGTGTGCCGGTGACGATAAAGGTCAACACCGACCAGGCCGGCTGCCCCACCGACAATGGTGTCGTCGCCTTCCGCGACAATATCGCGGCTGCCGACAGCCCGGTCGTCGCCAATCTCAAGCGGGCGGGTGCCGTGATTATCGGGCGGACCAACACCCCGGCCTTCTCGATGCGCATCTTTGCCGACAACGCATTGCATGGACGCACCTTGAACCCGCGCGATCCAGCACTCTCGGCGGGCGGGTCGAGCGGCGGCGCAGGTGCCGCCGTGGCGACCGGGATCGGCCCGATCGCCCACGGCAACGACATCGGCGGCTCGGTCCGCATCCCGGCCCTCTTCAACGGTGTGGTCGGGTTGCGAGTCTCGCTCGGCCGCATCCCCTCCTATAATCCGAGCCAGCCGGTGGCGCGTGCCATCGGCTCGCAATTGATGTCCGTGCAGGGGCCGCTGACGCGCAGCGTGCGCGACGCGCGCCTGGCACTGGCCGCGATGGCGCGGGGCGACCCCGTCGACACGCGATGGGGAGACGTGCCGCTCGACGGTCCGCCGGTGCCGCGCCCGATCCGCGCCGCATTGCTGGCGCAAAACCCCGGTGGCTACACCCATCCAGCCCAGGCCGATGCAGTGCGGCAGGCCGGCCGGCACCTGGCTGCCGCCGGCTATGCCGTCGACGAGGTCGCCCCACCCGATCTCGACGAGATCATCAACACCTGGCACCGCATTGGCTCGACCGACGTGCTCGGTCTGCTCGCCCCGCTGATGGAGGAGCACGGCGATGCCGATGCGCAAACCTCGATGCGCCTGTGGCGCGAGCTGGTGCCGCCGACCGACTTGCGCGGCGTGCTCGGTGCGCTGGCACAGCGCGATCTTCTGTTGTGGCGCTGGCTCGCCTTTATGCAGCGCTATCCGCTGGTGGTGATGCCGACAATGGGCGATCTGGCGCCGCCGCACAATCTCGACACCACGCGGGAGGGCGCCACGCGGGTCTTGGACTCGCTCCGGGTCAGCCTGATCTCGCCGGTGCTCGGAATTCCAGCACTCGCCGTGCCGGTCGGCTACCACGGCCGTCTGCGGCCGGGGGTGCAGATCCTGGCATCGCGCTTCCGCGAGGATCTGTGCCTGGATGCCGGCGAGGTGATCGAAGCGGCGGAAGGCGTGGTCGCGCCGATCGATCCCCTGCCGTGAGGCGCGAACTCAGTGCCGGAAGTGGCGCATGCCGGTGAACACCATGGCAATGCCGGCGGCGTCAGCGGCGGCGATGGCGTCGTTGTCGCGGATCGAGCCGCCGGGCTGAACGATCGCCGTCACCCCGGCTTCGATCGCCGCCTCGACGCCGTCGGCGAACGGGAAGAACGCGTCCGACGCGAGCACCGCGCCGATCGTCGGCGACTGCGACCGTCCGGCCACCCTCCCGATCTCCGCCGCCCGCATAGCGGCTATCCTCACCGGATCAACGCGGTTCATTTGGCCAGCGCCGATCCCGACGGTCGCCCCGCCGCGAGCAAAGACGATCGCATTCGACTTGACGTGCTTGACCACCTTATCGGCGAACAGCAGGTCGGCGATTTCGGTTGCGGTGGGTGCCCGGCGGGTCACCACCCGAAGCGCGTCCCGCCCGACGCCGAGCCGGTCGCGCTCCTGCACAAGGATCCCGCCCGCGACCGAGCGGAAGCTCTCACCCGGTGCTGCGGGATCCGGCACGCCGCCCGTCACCAGCAGCCGCAATGCCGTCCTGTGGGCAAGCAGCGCTGCCGCCTCTTCCATCACGCCGGGAGCGATGACGACCTCGATAAAGAGCCGGCCGATCGCCTCGGCAGTCGCCATGTCGAGAGGCCGGTTGAGTGCCACGACGCCGCCATAGGCGCTGACCGGGTCGCAGGCCAGCGCCTTGCCCCACGCCGCGCGCAAGGTCTCCCCGATCGCCACACCGCAAGGATTGGCGTGCTTGACGATCGCAACCCCGGGCTCGGCAAACTCAGCGACCAGCTCGAAGGCGGCATCGGCGTCGCCATAATTGTTGTACGACAATTCCTTCCCCTGCAGCTGCCGCGCGGTCGCCACGCCGGGGCGCCCGTCCCCGGTACGGTAGAAAGCCGCCGCCTGATGCGGGTTCTCGCCGTACCGCAGCTGCTGCGCCAGCCGGCCGGCAACGACTATCGTCTCGGGAAACGCGACCCCTTCCTCGTGCTTCATCCACTCAGCGATGGCCGCGTCATAGGCCGCCGTAAGGGCGAAAGCCTTGCGGGCCAGCGCGCGTCGCAGCGCCGTGCCGACCGCCCCGTCGTTTTCCGCGATTTCCGCGAGTACCGCGTCGCAATCGTCCGGATCGGTCACCACGGTGACCGCTTCGTGGTTCTTGGCGGCCGCACGGATCAGCGCCACTCCGCCGATATCGATGTTCTCCAGGCATTCCGCGGCGCCAGCGCCGGAGGCGACGGTCTCCGCAAACGGATAGAGGTTGCAGACCACGAGGTCGATCGGCGCGATTCCCCGTTCGGCAAGTGCCGCGAGATCCTCCGGGCGGTCGCGCCGTGCCAGCACCCCGGCATGGATCGCTGGGTGCAGGGTCTTCACCCGCCCGTCGAGCATCTCGGGAAAGCCGGTGACCGTCGCCACCTCGGTGACCGACAGCCCTGCCGCCACGAGGGCTCGCGCCGACCCGCCAGTCGAGATCAGGGTGACGCCGCGCGCCACCAACGCGGCAGCGAAGGGGATGATCGCGGTCTTGTCGGCGACCGAAATGATCGCGCGGCGGATCATCGGCGGCCTCTCCTCGTCGCCGGGACCGGTGAGGGCACGCCCGCGGCGGTGAGCGCCGCCTGCTGACGGGCGGCGAGCAGGGCCTCGTCGAAATCGTCGATCAGCTCGTGAAACATACGGTACCAATTGAGCTCGGCCTTGAGGTGCATGAATACCGAGCCGAGCCCGATCGCAGCGCGGTCCATGAAGACGAACTCGCGCGGCGGCCTGACCCCGCCGAGCTGGCGGATGTCGCGGTGCACGCTCTCGGCGACGGTGGCGCCATAGGCTCCGCTGCGCTTTTCCTGGATCAGCCGCTCGCGGTCCTCGAGCAGCGGCCCATAGACGAACAAGGCCCACCGGTTCAGCACGTCGATCATCTCGCGGGACAGATTGCCGAAACCCCAGCTCTGATAGGCGTGGACAGCGAGGTCGCGATCGTCGCGCTGCAGGGCGTGGTAGAGATCGATGACGCCGCGCACGAAGGAGGCAGGAAAGACCCGGATGCAGCCGAAATCGAGCAGGTTGACGGTCCGGTCGGGCGTCACGGTGTAGTTGCCGAGATGCGGGTCACCGTGGATGACCCCGTAAAAGTAGAAGGGCACGTACCACATCCGGAACATGCGCGATGCAATCTCGTTGCGTTCCGCGAGTGGGGCGTTCTTTGCGACCTCCAGGACCGGCGCCCCTTCGAGCCAGGTCATCGTCAAGAGGCGCCGGGTCGAAAGTTCGGGCAAGGGCGCCGGCACGGCAATGCTGGGCTCGCCGCGCAAGATCTCGCCGTAGAGCCGCATATGCGCGGCCTCGCGCTCGTAGTCGAGCTCTTCGCGCAGCCGGTCGGCGATCTCGGCGTGGATCTCGCCGGTCGTCACCGCCCGGTCGTAGCGCTCGTAAACGCCCATCGCCAGCTTCAACTGCAGCAGATCGGCTTCCACCGCCGACGCCATGTCGGGGTATTGCAATTTGCAGGCGAGGGCCGTGCCGTCGCGGGCGGTCGCCCGGTGCACCTGGCCGAGCGAGGCAGCGCGCGCCGCGATCTTCTCAAAATCGCGAAATTTAGACTCCCAGCCGATACCCAGCTCGCCCGCCATCCGCCGCCTGACAAAGGGCCAGCCCATCGCTGGAGCATTCGCTTGCAGCTGCGCGAGCTCCGCGACGTATTCCTTTGGCAGCCCGTCGGGGATCGTCGCCAAGAGCTGCGCCACCTTCATCAGCGGTCCCTTGATGCCGCCGAGTGCCGCCTTCAGCTCCGCGGCGTGCCGCCCGCGGTCGAAGCCGATGCCGAGATAGCGCTCGCCAGCGAGCCGCGCCGCCAGACCACCCATGGCGGTCGACACCTGGGCGTAGCGTCGCACCCGCCCGGTAAAGGAGTTTTCATCGGTCACTAGACGCGCGGCTGCATCGATCGTGTGCGTGCTTCGAGACACGCCCTTCGGGCGTTCCTCAGCATGAGGTGGGTAATCGATCGCATCAAGTAATGTTCCTCATCCTGAGGAGGCCGCATAGCGGCCGTCTCGAAGGATGCACGACGGCGACAGAGCTTTCTTTTCGCGATCACCGCACCTCTTCATAAGCTCGGTCCGGCACGGGCTCGCCTTCCTCGACCAGTTCGGAGACGATCATCTCCAGCACCTCACGAATATGCCGGAGCGCCTCCTCGCGCGTGTACCCCCAAGTCGCGGCACCCTGCGCCTCAAGCGCCGGGCAATAGGCGCGCCAGCGATCTTCATCGGGTTCGACCACGATCTTGAATGTGTAGGTAGTCACGCCACCAGCTCCGTTCGGTTACCGAAACTTCGGCATTGTCTCAGCCGAGTTGCTCGAGCTCGTCGATGAAGCCGGAAATCACCGAGAGGCCCGTTGACCAGAAGGCGGGGTCAGCGGCGTCGAGGCCGAAGGGTGCGAGCAGCTCGCGATGACGCAATGTACCGCCGGCGCGCAGCAGCTCGAGGTATTTTTCGGCGAACCCCTGATGCACATCCTGGTAGACCGCGTAAAGCGAGTTCACCAGGCAATCGCCGAAGGCGTAGGCATAGACGTAGAACGGCGTATGGATGAAATGCGGGATGTAGGTCCAGTAATAGCGATAGGGGTCGTCGAGGCGCAATGCCGGGCCGAGGCTCTCGCGCTGCACGTCGAGCCAGATCTCGCCGAGGCGGTCGGGGGTCAGCTCGGCTTCGCGCCGCTCGTCATGCACCTTGATCTCGAATGTCGCGAAGGCAACTTGCCGCACCACCGTATTCAGCATGTCCTCGACCTTGGCGGCGAGCATGATTTTGCGCCGCCCCGGATCGGTCTGGCGGGCGAGCAATGCGCGGAAGGTCAGCATCTCGCCAAAGACCGAAGCTGTCTCGGCCAGGGTCAGCGGGGTGTCGGCCATCAGATAGCCCTGCCGACCGGCGAGCAATTGGTGGACGCCATGGCCGAGCTCGTGCGCCAAGGTCATCACGTCGCGCACCTTGCCCTGATAATTGAGCAAGAGGTAGGGGTGGGCGCTCGGCACCGTTGGATGGGCAAAGGCACCCGAAGCCTTGCCGGGCCGCACCGGCGCGTCGATCCAATTCCCGGCGAAGAAACGGCCGCCGACCGCGGCGAGCTCGGGCGAGAAGGTGCCGTAGGCCGAGAGCACCGTCTCCTCGGCCTCGGGCCAAGGGATTTGGCGGTCCTCGTCCTCCGGCAAGGGCGCGTTGCGGTCCCAGAACGGCAATTGCTCGACCTCGAACCAGTGCGCCTTCAGCCGGTAGTAGCGGTGCGATAACCGCGGGTAGCTGTCGCGTACAGCCGCGATCAGCGCGTCGACGACCTCGTCCTCGACAAAATTCGCCAGGTTTCGCGACGAGATCGGCCGCGCGAAGTGGCGCCAGCGGTCCTCGATCTCCTTGTCTTTGGCGAGCGTGTTGGTGATCAGCGCAAAGGTCCTCGCGTTCTTCCCCAGCACTTCGCCAATGGTCAGTGCGGCCTCCCGACGCACCGCCGGATCGCTGTCCGAGAGGAGGTCGAGCGCCTCGGCCTCGGTCAGCTCCTGACCGCGGATCGGGAATCTGAGGTCGGCGACGGTCTCGTCGAAGAGCCGCGTCCAGGCGGCCTGCCCGGCGACATACTTCTCGTGCAGTAGCTGCTCGACTTCGTCGGAGAGCTGGTGCGGCCGAAAGGCGCGGGTATCGCGCAGCCACGGGCGATAGCGCGCAAGTGCCGGATCGGCCTCCTTTGCCGCGAGATCGGCGTCATCGAGCCGATTGAGCTGGAGCGTGAAGAACAACAATGTTGTCGAGACCGCGTTGATCTTCTCCTGCATCGTCTGGAAGAAGCGGCCGATCTCGGGGTCGGCGAGATCGCCGGCATGGACCAGCGAGGCGTAGCTCATGATCCGCCCGCTCTCTTCCTGCAACCGCTCGTAGGTCGCGACCGCGGCCCCGAATGCGGCACCGGAGAGATCGGCGAGCCGCCCCTGATAGCGCTGCCGGAAGGCTTCTCCATCGGCGGCGAGGGTCGCAAGGTCGCGCGACAGCGCCGCGCTGTCGCGGCCGGGATAGAGGTCGGAAAGGTCCCATTCCGGCAAATCGCCGAGTGCCGCTGCTCGCACATCCATCGCCCTGCTCTCGATCGGTTGCATGGCGTGGATATGGGGCCCGGCACCGAAGCAGCCAACCGCCCCCATTCCCCTCCCCCGCGAGCGAGCGGGGGAGGGTTAGGGTGGAGGCGGCGAAAGTGCCCCCCGTCACATCACCCAGATCGGCCGCACCTCGACGGTGCCGTAGCGTGCCGCCGGGCACCGCTTCGCCCAGTCGAGCGCCACATCGAGGTCGGGCACCTCGATCAGGTAATAGCCGCCGAGCTGCTCCTTGGTCTCGGCAAACGGCCCGTCGAGCACCTTGGTCTGGCCGTCGACTGTGCGCACCGTGGTTGCCGCCGAGGTCGGCCTCAGCCGGTTGGAGGCGACCAGAACCTTGGCGTCCTGCAAGCCCTTGGTGTAGGCCATGTAGGCGTTGATGATCTCGTTCATCCGCTCGCGCGGCATGCTCTCGGCCGCGCGCTCGTCGCCGTATATCGCCAGCATGTATTGCATCGCTAGGAGACACTCCTTCTATATCAGAGGTTTGAGATGACCGAAGGGGCAGGTGCTAACGAAAAGCTAACACTCTAGCCCGCTAGGGCAGGGCTGGAGTTTTTTTGCCTACATCGCTGCCACTCCTTCCTCATCGGGCGCCCACCCTGTCGGCTCCCATCGGAATGACGTTTGAGGAAGGCGGATTTCGACAGGTCTGGTCTCGTGCCCAGCTTAAAGACCGGGCGCGTCTCCGGTTTGGCACGGTAGGGGTCGTCATCACGGTGTGTGCCAGAGCCGTCGGCGACAATCAGCTCGTATCCGAGGATTGGGGGTAAACGAACTCGTACCCTTGGCCCGGGCAAGCACCTCCCGCACCCGGCGCATATTCTCCCGGATCACGTTGCCTATCGGCGGCCTGCGATCACCGAGATTGCTTCGCTTCGCTCGCAGTGACACCCCAAATGGCCGTCATTGCGAGGAGCGGAGCGACGAAGCAATCTCGATGAGAGGCACGATGACGGGAGTCATCGGTTTGGTTCCGACCACTAGCGACGTATGGGCTTCATCGAAGAATTGCCGATCGTCCGGCAGCGACCAAGCTGGCGGGTTTACCCCATTGCGTCTAGCCATTTCGGCCTTAACCGCCGCGAGGATTGAACCCCAGTTGCGCCCAGCCGGTTTGAGCGGGTCCGGAATCCCAAGGCATCGAGCGACCGCCCGCACTCCGATCTCTGCCGTCCGCATCAGATGGAACACGGCCGCCGTCATCGGTGCATGATCGCCAAAAAGCGCCGCCTTCCGCACTTTGATCATAGCTTACGCCCGAGTTACCGATGGGATGGGAGAACCCTGCCATTCAAGCCGCCAAATGCCCCCTTGCCGCATGTTTTGGACAAGATCAGGCACGAATGCGACGAGGCAGGTACCACCCGCCCGACGCGCGGACGGATAAACGATCCCGTTGCTGGCGGCTTCGGAGCGGAGCTGTTTGGCGAGCGCTTGACCCGCAGGGTAGCCCACACTGGGATTGTGATGCAGGGGCGGCTCGGTGTCTGGATCGACCCCGCGAAGATCGTGGAATTCTCCGTAGAAGTCGGCGATCAGCTCCGCATAATCCGTAGTATTCTCGAATCGGGCGATTGCTTCGAGCTCGCGGGTGAGGTGGTAGGATACTTCGTCGATTGAGGTCTCAACCTCGAAGGCGCAGTACCATGCACCTCGGTCCTCGCCGTTAAATCGGTTCCCACCCGGCCGTGTGTGTGTGAACGCGGCGTTTATCAAGGTGTAACCGGCACGACCGAAGACGAGTTCGCGTGGGTCCAACTCCGGGAGGCCCGCCTCTTGCGCTTTCAGCCTCCCGTTGGTGACGCTCTCCAAGCCGGCGAGATTTTCCAGCGCTTCATGGTTCGCAGCGAGTGGTAACAGCACAGGTTCTTTGAGGCGGCCTGTCGAGATCAGTCGCACAGTATCTCGTTGTGCAAGGTCGACAGTCGGCAACAGCGGCATCTACAAACCACCGCGTAGCGCGTCGATGTGACGGCGAACATCAAGCATTGTGGGGATGCCGCCCTCGATCATGGCATCGAGCGGTCGCCGGCCCCCAAATAGCGGCCCCTTGTTCGGTAGCCGCACCCATTCATGGGAGAGCGGTTCCGAGAAAAGTAGCCGCAGGCCCTTAAAGATCCCTACGAGCGCGCTGATCCGAGTGAGCGTGTCCTGTGACAGCGTCCCGGACCACTCGCGTTTTTTCATGCGAAACCAAGTCCGTTCTGAGACATCGCCCAAGAGGGAACAGACCTCTGCTCCGGTAAGTCGCCAGATCTCAGCCAGTCGGACCACGCCGTCGACTGACGCGGGAGTGAGTCGCGTGCGCATGACCGGATCGGCTAAATTAGGCACCGTGGGAAGTGGAAGCGCGTCGACAACAGGCTTCACCGTATTTGCGAATTCGCTCATTTCTGCCTCCTGGCACTCTGCCTACTGCCAATTGGCGGAATCGTCAAGTCAAATCTAAAAACCGCCTATCCGCCCCTCATGCCTCTTGCCTGTGGATTTTTCGCTATTTCTGGGGAACCCCACCCTGTCAATGGAGCTGTCAGATCAGCTTGATGACGTTGCGCTTTACCGCGGTATCACCCTGAGATATAACTTTAGGTTGTTGCCAAGGAGCTGTAACCAGCCATTTCTGAACATCGCGCAGCGGTCCGCTATCCTCGGGGTTGGAGATGTTGCGATAGTGATAATCATTAAAATGCCTTATTCGTACTTCATACTCCCGGCCAATCACGCTTCCGGAGGGAGCGCGCTTTGGATTCAAAGGTGCCACTAATGATTAGCGGACCGTCACCAGGACTGCCGCGCCGGGCGGTCGTTCGAGAAGAGCCGGGGTGCCGCCGGCGTCCGCCGGCGCCCGTCAAGCTTGCCGGCTGGCGCAGGCTGGCGCCAGGGCGGTTCATCGCGACGATAGTCCTGTGGTGGCACCGCGCCCGTGGCTTGTCGAGCACAGTTCGCTGCGCATCTGTGCCCGGCGGGCGGCACGGTCGACTTTCAAGCTGTGAGCGAGATCCTGCGGTAGATTTGCGGCGGATGCAAACCGGTGTGATCGCGGATTCCAATGCCGAACAGACGCGCAAGAGGCGGGGCGCCAAATTCCCCTGCCATTCCGCTGCCGACCGCGTTCTAAGGCTTCAAATTCCGCTGTCGGCAGACCGGCCAAATAGTTTCCAAGATACTGATTTCGCGGCTATTTTTGACGATGCAACGGCGCATTTTGGGAGCCCAAAAGTGTTTCTCCCTGCTGTGAGGGAGACGCGACAAGCTCGGCCGTCGCCCAATCCCATTCCGCCTCGTTGCGGCAGCGCTGGTCGGAGACGAACTCGAGGGTTGAGATCGGGCCAACCGCCGAGAGTGGAAATTTCCGCTGTGAGGCGCTATCCGGCTATTCCGGCATCCGCGCGAAACCCGTAAAACGACGGGCGGGAGGATAGGGGGCGAATGGATTACGACAGCTGCCGGAGCCTGCCGGCGATGTTTTTCGAGCAGGCGGGCCGGCTCGGCGAAAAGGCGTTTTTGTGGGCCAAGCGCGGCGAAACCTACCAGGCGATCAGCTGGGCTGAGGCGGCGCGCGAGGTGCGTCGGCTGGCGCTCGGCCTCGGATCGCTCGGGATCGGCCGCGGCGAGCGGATCGGCCTGGTCAGCGAAAACCGGCCGGAATGGGTGATCGCCGATCTGGCGATCATGACCGCCGGGGCGATCACGGTGCCGGCCTATGTGACCCATACCGTCGACGACCATCGGCATGTCCTCGCGAACAGCGGGGCGCGCGCCGTCATCGTCTCGAAGCCGCCGCTCTCCGCCCGAGTGCTCGCCGCGGCGAACCAGGTTTCGACCGTGCACACCGTCATCACGATCGAGCCGGCAGCCGGCCAGGCGAGTGCCGTCGACGTCCTGCCGTGGGAGGAGATGCTGGCGCGCGGCGACGAGACGGCCGATGCCGCCGCGGAACCCGCCACCGATCTTGAGCCCGCCGATACCGCCTGCCTGATCTATACTTCGGGGACGGGCGGCATCCCCAAAGGGGTGATGACCAGTCATCGCAACATTCTGGCCAATTGCCATGGCGCCTATCGCCTGCTCGAAACCCTCGGCCTCGGCGACGAGGTGTTTCTGAATTTCCTGCCGCTGTCGCATTCCTACGAGCACACCGCGGGGCTGATGTTCCCGATCTCGCTCGGCGCCGAGATCTACTTTGCCGAGAGCGCCGAAACGCTCGCCGCCAACATGCTCGAAGCGCGGCCGACGATCATGACCGCCGTTCCCCGGCTCTACGAAACCCTGCATCGGCGCATCACTCTCGGTGTCGAGCGCAAAGGCGGTCTCGCGCGGCGAATGTTCGACAAGACCGCGGCGATCGGGCGCAAGCGGTTGGCGTCGCAGGCGCTGAGCCTCGACGAGCGGCTCCTCGATCCCTTCCTCGACCGTCTCGTTCGAGCCAAATTGCGCCGGCGCTTCGGCGGTCGGCTCAAGGCGATGGTGTCGGGCGGGGCGCCGCTCAACCCCGAGATCGGCAGCTTCTTTCTGGCGCTCGGGGTCAGGCTGCTGCAGGGCTACGGCCAGACCGAGGCGGCTCCGGTCATCGCTTGCAACTCGCCCCTGCGGGTCAAGATCGATACCGTCGGGCCGCCGCTCGACGGGGTCCGGGTCAAGATCGCCGCTGATGGTGAGATCCTGGTGGCCGGCGACAACGTCATGAAGGGCTATTGGAACGACCCGGAAGCGACCGCGCGAGCCTTCGAAGACGGCTGGCTGAAGACCGGCGATGTGGGCCTCCTCGATGATGACGGCTATATCCGGATCACCGACCGCAAGCGCGACTTCATCAAGAATTCCGGCGGCGAGACGATCTCGCCGGCGCACGTCGAAGGCTATCTGACGCTCGAGCCGGAAATCGCCCAGGCGATGGTATTCGGCGACCGCCGGCCTTATCTCGTCGCCGTGCTCGTTCCCGATACCGATTTCGCCGCCGCTCATTCACTCCCGGAGGGCTCTGCCGAGGATTTCCGTGCGGTCGCCGTCGATCCTGGATTTGCCAGGGCGATCGGCGCCGTCGTGGCCCGGGTCAACCGAGGGCTGTCGCCCTTCGAGCGGGTGCGGCACTTTGTGATTGCGACGGAGCCCTTTTCCATCGCCAATGGCCAGATGACGCCGACCCTCAAAATCAAACGTCATGTCATCCGCGAGGTATATGGCGCCGCCCTCGACGCCCTCTACGATGGCAAGGAGATCGCGGCTTAGGGCAGCTCGACAACAAATGAAGAGAAGGGAGCGAAACCATGCGACTGGATAACAAGATCGGCATCGTCACGGCGGCGGCTTCCGGGATGGGGCGGGCCGGCGCGCTCCGCTTCGCGCGCGAAGGGGCCGCGGTCGGGGTCGTCGACATCGATCAGGCCGGGGTCGAGGCCGTGGTCGGCCAGATCACCGCCGCGGGCGGCCGCGCGCTCGGCCTCGTCGGCGATTTGCGGCAGGACGATTTTGCTCGCGATATCGTGCGCCGCACGGCCAACGCCTTCGGCGGGCTCGATTTCGTCTGGAACCATGTCGGCCATCCCGGCCCGGCCTCGATCGAAGGCATCGAGATGGGGGATTTCGAGATCGCCATCGACCTCAATCTGCGCACCGTGCTGGTGACGACCGAGGCGGCGATCCCAGAGATCCGGGTGCGCGGCGGCGGCAGCTTGCTCTACACCGCCTCGACCTCGGGCATTCAGGGCTCGGCCTTCAGCCCGGTCTATTCGATGGCCAAGTTCGGGGTCGTCGGCTTTGTCCGCTCGCTCGCCAAGCGGCTCGCACCAGAGAAGATCCGCGTCAACGCGATCTGCCCCGGCCCGATCGACACACCGATGCTGCGGGTCTTTGTCGCCCGGCCGGACCAGCAGCGCACCTCCGGCCAGGACAAGGAGGCGCTGGTTCTTCAACGCGGCCGCCAGAACCCGATGGGCCGCACCGGCAAGCCCGAGGAAATCGCCAACGCCGCACTGTTTCTGATCTCGGACGAGGCGTCCTTCGTCTCCGGCGCCGCCCTCCCGGTCGACGGTGCGGCGACGGCGTGAGGGATCAGCGCAGCTGGAAATAATGCACGCTGAACAACTCGGCCGGATCGGTCCAGGTTCGGATCGGGTGAAACCCGGCCCGCGCAGCCAGGGCGCGAAACTCGGGGATCGAGTATTTGTATGAGTATTCGGTATGGATCAGCTCGCCCTTGGCAAACAAGATGGATGTGCCGGCGATCCAGGCTTCCTGATTGGCGAGGCTGCGGATGTAAATTTCGATCCGTCCTTCGGTTTCATTGTAGAAGGCGACGTGCTCGAACCGGGCGAGATCGAGATCGCCGTCGAGTTCGCGGTTGATGCGCTCGAGGAGGTTGAGGTTGAACTCTGCGGTCACCCCAGCCCGGTCATTGTAGGCAGCATTGAGGATCCGAGGATCCTTCTTGCGATCGACGCCGATCAGCATCTCGCCGCCAGATCCGAGAATGCGCCCATAATTGGTCAGGAAGTCCACCGCGGCGTCCGGCTCGAAATTGCCGATCGTCGAGCCGGGAAAGAAGCCGACCCGCTTGCCGTCCGGGCCGGGAAGCGGCGGCAGCGGGAAGGGCCGGGTATAATCGGCGCAGACGGCGACGACGGGCAGCCAGGGGAAATCCTCGGCGAGGCTGCCGGCGGCGTCCCGCAGATGCTCGCGCGAAATGTCGACCGGCACGTACGCCGCCGGCCGATCGAGCGCCTGCAGCAGGATGCGCGCTTTGGTGCTCGCACCACTGCCGAACTCGATCAGCCGGCCGTGCGGGCCGATCTGCGCCGCGATCTCCGCCGCGTTCGCTTCGAGGATCGCGATCTCGGTGCGGGTCGGGTAATACTCCGGCAGGCGGCAGATCGCCTCGAACAGGGCCGATCCGCGCGTATCGTAGAGAAATTTGCACGGGATCGATTTGGGGGCGCGGCCGAGCCCTCTCAACACGGCATCGCGAAAGCTCTCTTCGCCTGGTGCCAGATCGTGAAAGGTGAAGCGCGCGTTGCTGATCATTCGAGATCCTCCGCCAGCCGCAACCCGGCGAAGGCCCAGCGTGCCGAGGGCGGGAAGAAATTGCGGTAGGTGGGCCGAACATGGCCGGCCGAGGTCACCGCGGCACCGCCGCGCAGCACCATTTGGTTGCACATGAACTTGCCGTTGTATTCGCCGACCGCTCCGGGTGCCGCGCGAAAGCGGGGATAGGGAATGTAGGGACTGGCCGTCCACTCCCATACGTCGCCGAACATCTGCCGAAGAGCCGATTTATCAACGGGTGACGCCGGCATTGGGTCGGCGCGGGGGTGAAGTTGCCGAGTGTCGGCAAAGTTGCCGGCCACCGGAAGACCCACGGCGGCGATCTCCCACTCGGCCTCGCTCGGCAGTCGCTTGCCGGCCCATTTCGCGAAGGCGTCGGCCTCAAAAAAACTGATGTGGCAGACGGGTTCGATCGGGTTCAATCGACCGCGTCCGGACAAGGTGAAGATGGTCCACTCCCCGCTGTCGCAGCACCAATAGAGGGGCGCCTCCCAACCCTGCTGGCAAACCGTTGTCCAGCCATCCGAAAGCCAGAATTCCGGCCTCTTGTAACCGCCGGCCTCGATGAAGCCGAGATACTCGGCGCAGCTGACCGGCCGTGCCGCGAGGCGGAATGGTTCGAGCCACACCTTGTGTCGTGGGGTCTCGTTGTCGAACGCAAAGGCCTCGCCGTGGTGCCCAATCTCGACGAGCCCGCCCGGGAACTCGGCCCAGGCCGACGGCGCGGCCGGTCCTCTGGCCTGGGGCCGCGGCGCCTGGTAGGCCGGGAACAACGGGTTGACCGAAAAGACGTGCTTGATGTCCATCAGGATCAGTTCCTGATGCTGCTGCTCGTGATGAAGCCCGAGCTCGACCAGGGAAGCCGCCTCGCGCCAGGTTTCCACGGGCGCCTCCTCGACGAACCGTGTCATTGCGGCACTGACATGGTCGCGATAGGCACCGACGACGTCGATCGCCGGACGCGACAACAACCCGCGCTCGGGTCGCGGATGACGTGGACCGGCAGCCTCGTAATACGAGTTGAATAGGTAGGCGAAGGCCGGGTCGAAGACCCGATAACCGGGCTCGAACCGAGTCAGGATGAACGTCTCGAAGAACCAGGTCGTATGCGCGAGATGCCACTTTGTCGGGCTGACATCGGGCATCGACTGGATCGACTGGTCTTCTGGCGTCAGATTGGCCGTCAACGCTTCACTCTCGGCCCGCACGTCTGCAAACCTCCGAAGCTCCGCATAACGATCGCTTTCGGAAGCCTGTGATTGCTCGGCACTGTCGAACACCTTATCCCCCAAACCCGTTACCTAGTCCCCGTTAACGCTCCCGAAGCCGGGAGGTTGCGCTAACCGAGATAACGGTTGCGCAAGTGACGCTCGAAACTCGCCGTCCCGAGCGGCCAGCCGGTCGCAGTCTCGACGAGTTCCGCGGTTGACAGCAGCGATCCTTGCGAATGAACCCGCTCGCGCAGCCAGCCCAGCAGCGAGGCGAATTCACCCCGTGCAATCGCTTCCAGCACGTCCGGGATGGCGGCGCGCGCGGCTTCGAACAGCTGCGCGGCGATCAGCGCGCCGAGCGTGTAGGTCGGGAAATAACCCCAAACGCCGTCATACCAATGGATGTCCTGCAGGCAGCCCTGGCGATCATCAGCGGGGACAATGCCGAGTAATCCGCGCAGGCCTTCCGCCCAGGCCCCGGGGAGGTCCGCCGGCGCGAGGCCGCCGGCGATCATCGCCCGCTCGAGGCGATATCGCAGAATCACGTGAACAGGATAGGTGACCTCATCGGCATCGACCCGGATCAAGCTGCGCGCGACCCGGATTTGCCGGCGGTAGAGCGCGTCTGCTTCCCAGCCCAGCCCGTCTGTGCCAAATGCCTCGCGCAGGATCGGTGCGGCGAAGGCCATGAAGGCGGGACTGCGGCAAACCTGCATCTCGAGCAGCAGCGATTGGCTTTCGTGCATCGCCATGCCGCGTGCGCGGCCGACCGGCTGCAGGCGCCACTCCTCCGGCAGACCGCGCTGGTAGAGGGCGTGGCCGGTCTCGTGCAGAACCGCCATCAAGGCGCGGCCAAAATCGTTCTCGTCGTAGCGTGTGGTGATGCGCACATCGTCAGGGGTGCCGCCGCAAAATGGATGCGCGCTGGCGTCCAGCCGGCCATGCGCGAAGTCGAAGCCGATGCGCTCCATCAGCCGCACTCCAACCCGGCGCTGCAGGTCGACCGGAAAAGAGCCGACAGGCGCCGGCGGCAAGGCGGCTTGCCGGGTCAGCGCGGCTTCGAGCAAATCTGGCAGGAACGTCGCGATCTGATCAAACAGCCGGTCGATCGTCGCGACCGACCCGCCTGGCTCGTATTGGTCGAGGAGGGCCTCGTAGGGCGTCGTCCCGAGATGGTTGCCCTTGATCGCAGCGATTTCGCGCTGCAAACCCAGCACGCGCTCTAAGAGGGGTAGAACGGCAGCGAAATCGTTCTGCGACCGGGCGTCACGCCACACCGCCTCGCACTCGGAACAAGCGCGCGACTCGGCCTCGACAAGGCTACCCGGCAGCGCCGCCGCGTGCTTCCGACGTCGGCCGATCTCTCGCAAATTGGCGCGCTGCCATGCGTCGAGCGCGTTGCTCTCGCTCTGTGCCTCGACAACAAGGTCGTCGAGCTCCGGCGCGGTCAGCTCCTCATGAGCGATCACCCGCAACGTTGCGAGCTGCTCTGCCCGTGCCCGGGCACCGCCGACCGGCATCATCGCCGCAGCGTCCCAGTGGAGCATCGCGATCGCCTGCTCGATCGCCCCAACCCGACGAAATCGCGTCTCCAACTGACGGTAAGCGATCATCCCGATCTCACATGCCGGCGGTGGTAGAGGAAATAGATGACGATTAACGCAACCGCCAGAGAAAACCACGTGATTGCATATTGCAGGTGGTCGTTTCGCAGTGCGAGCCGGGTGACGGCGCCCTTCGGCCAGCCTCCCGGGTTCGGCGTCGCGTCGGCATCGATATAAAAGGGCGCGACCCGATCGAGCCCGTCGGCCGCAGCCATCGCCGGCAAATCAACCCAGAACCAATAGTTCAAATCGGCGCGATTGTCGGGCAGAAACCACGCCGGTTTTTCCGCCGGCGGAAGCCGCAGCAGACCCTGAACCCGCACCGCGCCGGCGATCTGGCCGTCGGACCGCTTGGCCGGATCCTTAAGCTCTGCAGGGATAAAGCCGCGATTGACGAAGACAATACGGCCCCCCGATTCCTGGAGCGGCGTCAGCACCTGATAGCCATTCCGCCCGGCCTCTGAAGTAGCGCCGAGGAAGATCTCCTTGGCGTGCAGAAAAACCCCTTCATCGATGATGGGATGGAATTCCAGATTGCGTGCTTTCTCTAGACTGCGCGGAGCAACGATCGGCGCCGCCGCCACCGCCGCCTGGCGCTGTGAGATCAGCTCGCGCTTCCAGAAGAGCCGTTCGATCTGCCAGAGACCGAGGCCGAGGCAAAGTAGGACGACCGGTACCGTAAACACGGTCGGCCAGAACAGCGGGCGAAACCGGGGCGCGCCGGCCAAGGCTGAGTGCCGCCCCAAATATCAGGACGGAGGCGGCGCGCCGAGCAGCCGGTGACGGTATTGCAGGGCGATCAGCCCCGCCTTGAGCGGGCGCAACATCGCTACCGCACCGACTAGGATCAACGGCGCCCATAAGAGAAGATGTACCCAGATCGGCGGCGAGAAATTGATCTCGACCAACGCTGCGAGACCAACGACGATCATGCCTAGAAACAAGATCGCGAAGACTGCGGGACCGTCACCGGCATCCTGGGCCGACAGGTCTAGCTCGCAGATTTCGCATGCTTGGCGCACGTTCAGAAGACCGGCAAAGAGCCGACCCCTGCCGCATCGCGGGCACCGGCAACCGAGGGCCACGCGAAGCGGGCTGACGGCGCCAACCTCCCGTGTCGAGATCGCCACCGGCGGTCAGCCGGCGGGACCGGCCCCACCGCTCCCCTCTCCCCACCAATAGACGCAGACAAAGAGGAAAAGCCAGACCACATCGACGAAATGCCAGTACCACGCGGCTGCCTCGAAACCGAAATGGTGGTCGGGTTTGAAGTGTCCCCGCCATGCGCGGTAGAGGCAGACGATCAGAAAAGTCGTGCCGATGATGACGTGGAACCCATGGAAGCCGGTTGCCATGAAGAAGGTCGAGGGGTAGATGCCGCCGGTGAACGAAAACGGAGCGTGGCTGTACTCGTAAGCCTGCACGGAGGTGAAGCAGAGGCCGAGGAAGATGGTCAGCGCCAAACCGCGCAGCAATCCGCTGCGGTCGCCCTCAATCAAGCAGTGATGCGCCCAGGTGACGGTGGTTCCTGACAGCAGCAGGATCAGCGTGTTGAGAAAGGGAAATTCGAACGGGTCGAACGGATGGATGGTTTTTGGCGGCCAGACGCCGCCGACCGGGAAGAGGCTCGAGGCAAAGAATGCCCAAAAAAAGGCGGCAAAAAACATCACCTCGGAAGCGATGAACAAGGCCATGCCGTAGCGCAGGCCGAGCTGGACGACCGGCGTGTGGTAGCCTTGAAATGTCGCCTCGCGGATCACGTCGCGCCACCACACCGCCATGATCCCCAGCACCGAGAGAATGCCGATGATCAGTAATGTCCAGCCGTGGCCGTGCATGTAGAGGACGCCGCCGCCGGTCAGGAAGCCGGCGGCGACCGCGCCGATGATCGGCCAGGGACTGGGATCGACGAGGTGATAGGGATGCTTTGGCGCGGCGTGCGTCTCGCTCATGGATCGGGGCCCGGTTTGGTCAGTTCGCGGCGGGTGCTTGCAGCGCCATGGAAGCGGTTGGACGCGCCGGTTGATGCGCCCGGAACATTGTATACGACAGCGTGATTGTGCGCACGTCGCTGGTATTTGGATCTGTCAGAATGTCGGGATCGACAAAGAAGACCACGCCCATATCGACGCTCTCACCCGCGGCCAGATGCTGCTCGGTGAAACAAAAGCATTGCAGCTTGTCAAAATAGATGCCGGCCTTGGCCGGGGTGACGTTGAAGGTGGCTGAGCCGGTCGTGGGTGTGCTCGTCTTGCTGACGGCGCGGTAGAAGATCTGCCGCTCTTCGCCGGGATGAACGGTGACCATCGGCTGCAAAGGGCGAAACTCCCAGCCCAGATCCGGCGCGGTCTCGGCGTCGAACCGGATGGTGACGACATCGGCGGCCTTTGTGGCCGGCGCCGTCGCGGCGCGCTGCGTCGTTCCGCCGAGGCCGGTTGCCTGGCAAAAAAGGCGATAGAGCGGCACCGAGGCAAAGGACAGGCCGACCATGGCCCCGACCACCGAGAGGAGGAGGAGCGCGGTGGCACCGTTACGGCGGCGCGATCGGGTCGCCGTGCTCATCCCGAGCCGCCCATCTTAACGATCGTGATGGCGTAGAACAGCAACACCAGACCGACGAGCACGGCGACAAGTGCGCGGTTGCGCATGCGTATCGTCCGCTGCCTCTCCTGCTCCAGATCGGTCGCTCTCAAAGCAAGGCTCCGCGCGTGCGGTCGAGCAGCAGCAAGCTGAAGATCAGGAACAGATAGAGCAGCGACAACGCGAACATTCGCCGGGCACTGCGATCGCCGCTGTCGCGCCAGACCTGGATCGCCGTGCCCGTAAAAACGCCATTCAACAGGATCGCACCGACGCCGTACAAGCTGCCCGCGACGCCGAGGAGCCAGGGCGCCGCCGTTACCGGCCACAGCAACAAGGTATAGAGCAGCATCTGCCGCTTGGTCTGACGTGGGCCGGCGACGACCGGCAGCATCGGCACCCCGGCAGTTGCGTAATCGCCGCTGCGGTATAGCGACAACGCCCAGAAGTGCGGCGGAGTCCAGAAGAAGATGATCGCGAATAACGCGATCGCACCCCACCCGATCTCGCCAGTTACCGCCGCCCAGCCGATTATCGGCGGAAAAGCACCGGCGGCGCCGCCGATTACGATGTTCTGCGGCGTCCGCCGTTTGAGCCATATCGTATAGACGAAAACGTAAAAGCCGATTGTCAACGCCAACAATTCGGCCGCCACCCAATTGGCGGCAAGCCCCATGACCAGCACCGCGCCGGTCGCGAGCACCACGCCGAAGCCGAGGGCTTCGCCCGGCATCATCCGGCCCGCAGGCAAGGGACGTCCGGCAGTGCGCCTCATTCGGGCGTCGATGTCGCGCTCATACCACATATTGATGGCGCCCGCCGCGCCTGCGCCGACCGCGATGCACAACACGGCGACCGCGGCGAGCACCGGATGGATATGCCCCGGTGCCAGGATCAGCCCGACGAGCCCGGTGAAGGTGACCAGCGACATCACCCGAGGCTTCAGGATCTCGACATAGTCGGCGACCGCCGCCCCGGGCGTGGTGCGGCAGATGGTGGCGGGCTCCGCCGCCTCCGCTAATTCAGTCACCGAGGCGGGCGTTCATGAAACGACCGGCAGCTCTTCATAGCTGTGGAACGGCGGCGGTGAGGGAAGTTTCCACTCGAGCGTCGTCGCCCCTTCACCCCAATAATTGGCTCCGACGCGGCGCCCGGCCAAGAGGGTGTGGAGCACGATGAAGACAAAGAACAAAGTCGAAGCATACGAAATGAAAGCGCCGATCGACGCGACCATATTCCAGCCGGCAAAAGCATCCGGATAATCGGCGATGCGCCGCGGCATGCCCGCTAGACCAAGGAAATGCATCGGGAAAAATGTCAGGTTAACCCCGATGAAGGTGGTCCAAAAATGGATCTTGCCGAAAGTCTCGTTGTAGGTCCGCCCCGACATCTTGCCGATCCAATAATAGAACCCGGCAAAAATCGAAAACACCGCGCCCAGCGACAGCACGTAATGGAAATGGGCGATCACATAATAGGTGTTATGTAAGGCAAAATCAACGCCTGCATTTGCGAGCACAATACCGGTAACGCCGCCGACCGTAAACAGGAAGATAAAACCCATGGCCCATAGCATCGGCGTCTTGAACTCGATCGACCCACCCCACATGGTCGCGATCCACGAAAAGATCTTAACCCCGGTAGGCACGGCGATGACCATCGTCGCTGCGGTGAAATAGGCGCGCGCATCGACCGAAATTCCGGTCGTGAACATGTGATGCGCCCACACGATAAAGCCGATCACGCCGATCGCCATCATCGCGTAGGCCATGCCGAGATAGCCAAAGATCGGCTTCTTCGAAAAGGTCGAGACCACCTGCGAGATCATCCCGAAGCCCGGTAGGATCAGGATGTACACCTCGGGATGGCCAAAGAACCAGAACAGGTTCAAGAACAGCAGCGGGTCGCCGCCGCCCGCCGGGTCGAAAAAGGTCGTGCCGAAATTGCGGTCGGTCAGCAGCATCGTGATTGCTCCGGCGAGCACCGGCAGCGACAGCAGCAGCAGGAACGCGGTCACCAAAATCGCCCACACGAAGAGCGGCATCTTGTGCATCGTCATGCCGGGGGCGCGCATGTTGAAGATCGTCGTGATGAAGTTGATCGCCCCCATGATCGATGCCGCACCGGCGAGGTGCAGCGAGAAGATCGCCATATCAACGGCTGCTCCGGGATGCCCGACCGGCCCGGAGAGCGGCGGATAGATAGTCCAGCCGACGCCGGCACCGCCACCGACCATGGTCGACCCGACCAACAGCGCAAAAGCCGGCACCAGCAGCCAGAAGCTGATGTTGTTCATCCTCGGGAACGCCATGTCCGGCGAACCGATCATCAGCGGCACAAGCCAGTTGCCAAAACCGCCGATCATCGCCGGCATGACCACGAAAAACACCATGATCAGGCCATGCGCGGTAACGATGACGTTATAGAGCTGATGGTCCTCGATAAAGGTGTTGCCGGGATGCATCAGCTGGATCCGCGCGACGACCGAGAAGGCGCCGCCGATCACGCCGGCGATGATGGCGAACGCCAGGTAAAGGGTGCCTATGTCCTTGTGGTTGGTCGAGCACAGCCAGCGGGTAAAAAAGCCGGGGGCGTGGCCGTGACCATAAGCTTCATGGCCATGCTCGTCGGCGATGTGGGCGTCATGCTCGTAAGCCATCCTTTGTTCCCTCGATCTCAATTACCGGCCGGCGCGGAGTGGGTGCCGTCCGGCACCTCGGGTACTGCGGCAACACGCACCGCGTCCTCGCCGTCATCGCGGCGTGCAAACTTCTTCTTGGCGTCTTCTATCCAGCGCGGGAAAGCGTCCTTCGCCACCGCCACGACCTTGATCGGCATGAAGGCGTGATTGACGCCGCAGATCTGGTTGCACTGACCGTAGTAAGTGCCCTCGTGCTCGATTTTCATCCAGCTCTCATTGAGCCGGCCGACGATCGCGTATTCCTGGACGCCGAAGGACGGTACAAACCAGCTATGGATCACATCGGTCCCGGTAATCTGGACGCGGATGATCGTGTCGGCTGGGACTACCAATGGGTTGTCGACGTCGAGAAGCCGCTTCTGGCCAGGCTTGAGCTCGGCCTCCGGAATGATGTTGCTGTCGAAGGTGAGCCCGTCCTGATCGGGATATTCGTAAGACCAATACCATTGGTGGCCGGTAACTTTGATCGTCATCTCGGGGTTCGGCACCCTGTCCATGTAATACATCAGCTTGAAGGAAGGGATGGCAATGATGACCAGGATCAGCACCGGGACCACAGTCCACAGCATCTCGACCACGGTGTTGTGGGAAGTACGCGAGGGCGCTGGATTGTTGCGGTGATTAAAGCGCAGGATCACGTAGACGAGCAGCCCGAGGACAAAGGCTGTGATCAGCGCGATGATGATCAGAAGTGCGTCGTGAAATGTCGACAAGCGTTCCTCGACCACAGTGGCCGGCGGCTGCATGCCAAACTGCCACGGCCTCGGTTCTGCCGCCTCGGCAGCCGCGGCGACGCTCGTCGCCCCGAGCGTACGCACGAGCAGCGCCCACCCGTTCCCTGTCAGCCATGTCTTCAGTCGCAACATGCGCCTACTGCCTCTCATCCGTCACGGGCAACCCGGAGCAGCGTTCCGAGAGGGGCCTTCCGAGCGGATCCGCAACACCTCGCACCGCTCGACCAAATCGCGGCGCGGCAATGCGCTTTGGGCCGCGTACGCAGGACATAATTTACACCACAGCTCGCGCTAGCGACAACCGCGTTAACCCCCTGCCAACCCGTTGCGACGAGCCGCCGCATGTTGCGCCGGGTGCCGCGCCGGCAGTGATCGCGCCTTTCGCTCTCGACGGCATCGGCCCATATTGAAGCGGTTTCTTTGAGGAGCTGGGAATGACCGATCTCGCCGTTACCGACACGTTGTTCTTTGAACGCACCGGCATGAGCCCCGCTCGGGTCGAGGCGCTCGTCGCCGAATCGCTGGGCGGGATGGACGACGGCGAGCTTTATCTCGAGTACAGCCAGTCCGAGAGCCTGGCGCTCGACGACGGCCGGATCAAGAGCGCGAGCTTCGATACGTCCCAGGGGTTCGGGTTGCGCGCGGTCGCCGACGAAGCCGCCGGCTACGCCCACGCCTCGGAGCTCTCCGAAGCGGCGATCCGCCGCGCGGCGGCGACGGTACGGGCGGTGGCGAGCGGCTATTCCGGGGTGATGGCCGCGGGTCCTGTCGGCACGAACCGGAGCCTTTATACCGAGAACAACCCGCTCGGTCTCGTCGATCTCGCGATCAAGACGCGGCTCCTCACCGAGATCGACGCCTATGCGCGCAGCCGCGATGCCAGGGTCAGGCAGGTCATGGCCTCCTTGAGCGGTGTGTGGCAGGCGGTGCAGATCATTCGCGCGGACGGCCGCCGCGCCGCCGACATCCGTCCGCTGGTGCGCCTCAATGTCGCAATCGTCGTCGGCGAAGACGATCGCATGGAGACCGGGTCTGCAGGGTCCGGCGGCCGTGTCGTCTATGACCGCTATCTCGACCCGCAGCACTGGAAAGCTCAGGTCGATGAGGCGCTGCGCCAGGCGCTCGTCAATCTCGGTGCGGTGCCGGCGCCTGCGGGAGAAATGACTGTCGTTCTTGGCCCGGGGTGGCCCGGGGTGATGCTGCACGAGGCGGTCGGGCACGGGCTCGAGGGCGACTTCAACCGCAAGAAGACGTCGGCCTTCTCCGGTATGATCGGGCAGCGCGTCGCGACCAAGGGGGTGACCGTGGTCGACGACGGGACGTTGCCCGACCGGCGTGGCTCGCTGACCGTCGACGACGAAGGCACGCCGACCAATTGCACCGTCCTGATCGAAGACGGGATCCTTAAGGGCTACATGCAGGACCGCATGAACGCTCGCCTTCTCGGTGCCGTGCCGACCGGCAATGGCAGGCGGCAGAGCTTCGCCCATGCGCCGATGCCGCGCATGACCAATACCTACATGCTGGCCGGGGGACAGGACCCTCAAGAGATTATCGGCTCGGTCAAGCGGGGGCTCTATGCCGTCAACTTTGGCGGCGGTCAGGTGGACATCACTTCCGGCAAGTTCGTGTTCTCCGCGTCCGAAGCGTATCTGATCGAGGACGGTAAGGTCGGGCCCGCCGTCAAGGGCGCGACATTGATCGGCAACGGACCCGATGCCATGACCAAGGTGACGATGATCGGCAACGATCTTCGCCTCGATGACGGTATCGGCACGTGCGGAAAGGACGGGCAGGGCGTGCCGGTCGGCGTCGGCCAGCCGACATTGCGGATGGATGGGCTGACGGTCGGCGGCACGAGCGCGTGAAGCGCACCGCTTCGCACAGCCTCACGGCTTTCCTGGCGGCTGCAATCGCGGCCGCATTCCCAGGCTGCGCCCGGGCTTGCGCCGACTTTACGACAGCACCGTCAACGCGCTGGTCGCTCGCCGCCGAAAATGGCGTGTCCTGGCTGGTGACACCGTGCGGGGAGCGCTTCTTCAGCCTTGGCGTCAACGTGCTCGACGGCGGCAATTCCGAGCACGCGAAGGTCGGCAAGGCTTATTCCGGCTACAGTTGGGAAGCGTTCGCGCCGACGCTCGAAGACTGGGCCGCCGAGACCCGCCGCCGGCTCTCCTCATGGGGGTTCAACAGCGCTGGTGGCTGGGGGCTGCCGCCGCGAGTGCTCGAGCTCCCCACGGTCATCAACCTCGAGCTCGGGCGCCTCGCGCGCTTTCACTGGTTCGACCCTTTCGCGCCCGAGACCGAGACCCGGATGAACGCGCTCGCCCGCGAGCTCGTCGCCCCCTATCGCAACACCCCGTATCGGATCGGCTATTTCTCGGACAACGAGGTTGGATGGTGGGCCGGAGCCCTGTTCATCTTCTATTCGTCCAAACCGGCGAGTGCAGCGACCAAGCAGCGCTGGGTCGAGCTGCTGCGACGCCACTACGACGATGACTGGGCGCGCTTTACCGCCGATTTCGAGCCGCCGGAGGGAGTCGCTTCATGGGATCGGCTCCTCGCCACCACGCAACGAACGAGAATGAAACCCGGCGGCGCCGGGATCAGCGTCGTGCGGGAATGGACCGGCATGGTCGCCGAGCATTACTATGCTCTGGCCGAAAGAGCGATCCGCGCAGCCGATCCCGACGCGCTCTTCCTTGGGGATCGGCTGCCGATCTACTACGACCCCGCGGCGGTGCGAGCGATGGCGCCGCATGTCGACGCGATCGCGATCAACTACAACGCCGACAGCAGCGACGGCTGGATCGCTGATTATTTCTTCGACGGACTACGCAAATTATCGGGTGGCAAGCCCGCGCTCGTCACCGAATGGTTTTTCGCCGCGCGCGAAAACCGTTCCGGGAACCGCAACAACGGCCATCTGATGACGGTCGCGACCCAGGAAGAACGAGCGCGCGGCGCGGCAGCAGCAACCAGAAATTTCGCGGCGATCCCCGAGGTTGTCGGGCTCCACTGGTTTCAGTATTACGACCATCCGAAGGGCGGGCGGACCGACGGCGAGGATTACGATTTCGGGCTGGTCGACATCACTGATCGACCGTATGAGCAGCTCGTTTCCGCGCTTGCCGCAGCCAACCGTGGCGTGCCCGATATTCATGAGACGGCGAGCGCGGCGCTGCCGCCGAAAGATACCTTCGTGCTCCCCCATGCAGCGATCTCTGTTCACGATCACTCGTTGTCGGACTGGCCGAAGCCAGCGAGCTTGCTGCCTCGTTTGTCGCCCTCGCCAGGAGCTGTCGAGTTCGGCGAAGCGTATCTCTCTTGGAGCGAGCGGGGCCTCGCGCTGGCGACGATCGGACAGGATTATTTCGACATCGACTTGCTGTCCTATGATCGGGCATTCCCGCTCGTCGACGCCTATCGGGTCGAACTCGGCGTCGATGCCGGCGCCGGGCCGCGGCGCTTCACCCTGTTCTTCATTCCCCCGCGCACTAAATTGCGCGACCATCCACCAATGAGCGCACGGCTCTGCGCGGGCGCGGCCTCGATCGCAATCAATGAGGGTTGCTCCGAAATCAGCGGCGCCGAGGCCGTCTATTTTGGGGCCGATCAGCCGCGGATCACGGCGGAGATGGTCGTTCCATGGTCGGCGCTGGGGATTAGGCCGCCCGCGCCGGGAGCGCAGTTGCACGCCGAAATTGCCATCACCTCATGGGATCGCGAGCGTTGGATGTCGCTTTCCGGCCTCGCACCCGATGCCGCAATGGACCACCCGGGGGCATGGCGGCTGATGCGGTTCGGCAACGGCCGTCAAGTGATCGAGAGCCTGCCGCTCACGGCGCCCGCGCCGGGGTAAGGGATCGGACCGCCCCCGAGATCGGGAGCCGCCCAGGGACACCGGGTGGAGGAGGCCAGAGTGTGTCCGTCCCCTGATAGGACCGCGAGAACAACGACGCAGCACCAAGTCAAGACGCGAAAGATTGTCATTACAGGGTTAACGAGCATCGGCAGACATTCTGCGATGGGGACGATGAGCAGCGTTCCAACAGCAAAATCCGACGGCCAAAAGCTACTCGGCGACTTTGGCCAACGGCTGAGTGCCGACGGTTACCAGCTTCTCTCGCGCGCCGAACAGCCCGCGCACGACGACATAGAAAACCGGCGTGAAGACCAGGCCGAACCCAGTGACACCGAGCATGCCGAAGAACACTGCGGTGCCGAGCGACTGGCGCATCTCGGCGCCGGCTCCGGTGGCGATCGCCAGCGGCACAACCCCGAAGATGAACGCAAATGAGGTCATCAGGATCGGCCGCAGCCGGGTGCGCGCCGCCTGCACGGCGGCATCGAACCGGTTCTTGCCTTCATCCTCGCCCTGACGCGCGAACTCGACGATCAGGATCGCATTCTTGGCGGCGAGCCCGACCAGCACGACAAACCCGACCTGCGCCAGGATGTTGACGTCCATCCCGCGCAATAGGAGACCGCTGACCGCAGCCAGCAGGCACATCGGAACGATCAGGATCACCGCCAGCGGCAAGCTCCAGCTCTCGTATTGCGCCGCCAATACGAGAAAGACGAAAACGATCGAGGCGCCGAAGACGAGGAAGCCGGTGTTGCCGGCGAGCTTCTGCTGGTAGGCCAGATCGGTCCAGTCGAAGCCGAAACCGTCAGGGAGCCGGTCGTCGGCGAGCTGCTGCATCGCCGCCAGCGCATATCCGGTCGAGTAGCCCGGCAATGTGCTGCCTTGGACCTCCGCGGCGGGATAGAGATTGTAGCGCGGCACGCGATAGGGCCCGGTGATGTCGCGGAATTGGGTGACCGAACCGATCGGCACCATCTGACCCCGGTCGTTGCGCGTCTTCAGATTGACGATGTCATGGATCTCGTCGCGGAACGGTGCGTCGGCCTGCGCCGTCACCCGGTAAGTCCGGCCGAGATAGTTGAAATCGTTGACATAGGCCGAGCCGAGATAGACCTGCAACGTCTCGAACACGCGGCTCGCCGGCACCTCCAGCATCTCGGCGCGGACCCGATCGATATCGGCATAGACCTTGGGTGTGCGGGTGTTGAATAGCGAGAAGACGCCGACGAGACCGGGGACCTGGTTGGCCGCGGTCACGATCTCCTGTGTTGCCGTTTCGAGCGCCGGCAAACCCCGGCCGCGCTTGTCCTGCACCATCATCTTGAAGCCGCCGGCGGTGCCGATGCCGCGCACCGGCGGCGGCGAGATGGTGATGATGAAGGCATCCTGTATCCCGGCCAGCCGCTTACGCATATCGGCCAAGATCACGTCAGCGCTGAGCCCCTTGGCAGAGCGCTCCTGGAACGGCTGGAGCGGCGAGAAAATGGCGCCGGCGTTGGGTGCGTTGGTGAAGGTCGCGCCATCGAACCCGGCGAACTGCACGGCGTGTGCGACCCCCGGCGTATTGCGCAGAATTTGCGCGGTACGGCGCACCACGGCGTCGGTGCGGGCGAGGGACGCGCCGGGCGGCAGCTGCAGGACGGTGATCAGATATCCCTGGTCCTGATTGGGGATAAAGCCGGTGGGAGCGCGCACAAACTGCCAGCCGGTCAGCCCGATGAGCCCGGCATAGACGACGAGCGCCAACACCGCGACCCGCAACAGTCGCCGGGTCAATGCGCCGTAGCCGGCCGAGACCTTGTCAAAGGCGTAGTTGAAACCGCGGAAGAAAGCCGCAATCGGACGGGTCAGCGCCGATCCGCGCCCCGCGTGCTCCTGATGCGGCTTGAAGAGCAGAGCGCAGAGCGCCGGGCTCAGGGTCAACGAACAGAGGCACGAAATGATCGTCGCCGAAGCGATCGTGATCGCGAATTGGCGGAAGAACTGGCCCGAGATGCCAGGGATAAAGGCCGCCGGAATGAAGACGGCCGAGAGCACCAATGCTATGGCGATCAGCGCACCGCCGACCTCATCCATTGTGCGGTGCGCCGCCTCTTTCGGGCTCATGCCGAGCCGCAGGTTGCGCTCGACATTCTCGACGACGACGATCGCGTCATCGACGACGATGCCGATCGCCAGCACGAGCCCGAACAGCGAAAGGTTGTTGAGCGAGAAGCCGAAGGCGGCGAGCACGGCAAAGGTGCCGATCAGCGACACCGGGATCGCCACGATCGGGATGATCGAGGCGCGCCAGGTCTGCAGGAACAGAATGACGACGATGACGACGAGGATCACGGCCTCGAAGATCGTCTTCTGCACCTCGTAGACCGATTCGGCGATGAACTCGGTCGGGTTGTAGACGATGTCGTATCGCAGCCCGCTCGGGAAGCTATGCGCCAGCTCGCGGATCGACGCCTTGATGCGATCGGCCGTCGCCAGCGCATTCGATCCCGGACGCTGGAAGATCAGCATCGCTACGGCCTGCCGCTCGTCGAGGTAGCTGTTGGCGCCGTAATCCTGGGCGCCGAGCTCGACGCGGCCGACGTCGCGGATGCGCGTGACCCGCCCTTTCGGGTCATTCCTGACAACGATGTTGGCGAACTGGCGGGGATCGACGAGCCGTCCCAACGTCTCGACATTCAGCTGGAACGCGCCGAGGCTCGCGGTCGGCGGCTGATTGAGCACACCCGAGGCGACCTGGACATTCTGCGCCTGGAGGGCTGCCACGACCTCGCCGGCGGTCAGGTTGCGCGCCGCGACCTTGTCGGGATCGAGCCAGATCCGCATTGCATAATCGCGTGCACCAAAGATCCTGACGTCCCCGACACCGTCGAGCCGCGCCAGCACATCCTTCACCTGAAGTGTAGCGTAGTTCGAGATGTAGAGCTGATCGCGTGAGCCGTCCGGTGTGCTCAAGTGGATCACCATCAGCATGTCGGGCGAGTTCTTCTTTACCGTGATGCCGAGCCGTCGCACCTCCTCGGGCAATTTCGGCTCAGCTATCGAGACGCGGTTCTGGACGAGGACCTGCGAGATGTCGAGGTCGGTGCCGAGTGCAAAGGTGATGGTGAGTTGCAGATTGCCGTCGGCCGTCGCCTGGCTGTTCATATAGAGCATGTTCTCGACGCCGTTGATTTCCTGCTCGAGCGGCGTCGAGACGGTATCGCTGACGACTTCGGCGGAAGCGCCGGGATAACTGGCCGTGACGACAATCGTCGGCGGCGCGATCTCCGGGTATTGAGCGACCGGCAATGTGAAATAGGCCGCCGCGCCGACAATGATCACAAAGACCGACAGAACTGTCGCGAAGATCGGCCGGTCGACAAAGAAATGCGACAGGTTCATGGCGACTGCCGGCTCAATGTTGAGCCGCCGTCTCGATCTTTCCCGGCTGCGGGCTGACCTTGGCGCCAGGCCGCGCCCTCACGAGCCCGTTGATGATGACGCGGTCGCTCGCTTCGAGGCCGGAGCGGATGATGCGGAGGCCATCCTCGGTCATTGGCCCCGGACGCACGACCTTTGGCTCGACAGTGCCGTCCTCCTTCACGGTCATCACCAGCTTGCGCGATTGATCGGTGACGACGGCGCCGTCGGGGATCAGGATGCAGACGTGCTGCTGCGAGGCCGGGATGCGGATCCGCCCGAACTGCCCGGGAGTGACGAAATAACCCGGGTTCGGGAAGGTAGCGCGAGCGCGGATCGTCCCGGCGCCGCGATCCATCTGATTGTCGAGGAAGTTGAGCTGGCCTTTCCACGGCCACTCCGTTTCGTCGGTCAGGCGTGCGTAAACCGGCGGTGTCGTCTCCCGCGCCTCGTTCAGCATGCCGGCAGCGGTGGCGCGCTGATAGGTTAGATAGTCGCCCTCGCTCATGTCGAAATAGAAGTAGATCGGGTCGAGCGACACGATCGTGGTCATTGCCGGGGCCGTGGCGCTGTCGCTGCCGCTGACGAGATTGCCGATGCTCACTTGATGGTTGCTGATGCGCCCGGTGAGCGGTGCCGTGATCCGGCTGAACCCGACATTGAGCTCGGCCGAACGGATCGCCGCCTTGGCGGATTCGACGGCGGCGCTCGCGACCTTGAGGTCCGAGACCCGCTGGTCGTAGGTGCTCGCCGGCTCGAAATCCTTTTTGCGCAGCTCGGCGGTGCGCTCGAGCTGCCGAGTAGCGAGCTCAACCTGCGCCTCGCCTTGGGCGAGCTGTGCCCGCGCCGCCGCGAGCGTCGCCTCATAAGGCCGCGGATCGATCACAAACAGCAGATCGCCCTCCTTGACGAGCTGTCCGTCCTCGAAATGGATTTCAGTGAGGTAACCGCTGACCCGCGCGCGGATCTCGACATATTCCTTGGCGGAAAACTGCCCGGTGTACTCGTCCCACTCGACGAGCTCGCGTTGGACCGGCTGGCTGACCGTCACCGTCGGCGGCGCCGGGGGCGGATCCGCCGCAACGCCACGCGTCGGACACCAATATCCGCCGGCGAGGAAGAGGACCGCCAGTCGCAGAAGGACGGTTGCCGAATTTGCTATCATCGGAAGCCACCTTAACACCCGGGGTCGGGAGACGTTTCAGTCTTTAATGCGCCGGGCATGAGTCGGTGTCGTAAGAGGTGGGACCGGCGGCGAGGAAGGCAATGCGTCAGGCCGCCGCCCATGGTTCGCCACACGTCTGGTGCCCTTTCCCGTGTCATTCCCTTCTTATCTATAGCATCTTCGGCGTTGAATACTTTAACACACTTGTTTTAATTTCCTATTTTTATCTTAAGATTTGCCGATACAAAATTTTTGTATGGAAAGTTCGGTTATAATATTTTGGCATACTATTTTTGGCTGGAAGATTTTTGGCTGGCCGGCTACATCACCAATCATGACCTCATTGCGAGTACCAATCCTAGTCCCATGACAGCGACACGCCGCCCCCTCGTCGCTACGCCGTCAAATTTCGGCATATCACCGGTGTCTCGCGTACGCCCGTAAGGTAGTACGGGGTCGCGACCGCTTACCCCGTACTTTTGCCGCTTAAAAGCGATTTCATAATCACCAGCTGTCGCCCCCGTTCATGGCCGTCCGCCATTGCGCAGGCATTCCTTGCGCAGCCGGTCGAGGGTGCGGGCGTCGCACGACCCGAAGGCATACTTTTGCTGCTCGTCGTCCAATAGGCGGCAGGAAGGAATTGAAACGGCTAAGGAACCCATAGGCCGGCTTTCCTGCGGCTCCGCCACTAGTTAATGATGGTCGCGCCAGCCGGGCATGTTAACCATTCCCCTATTGACAATGTTGCCTATTTCTCATACAACTTGCCTTCAATTCGGGCGATCGAGGGACACGACGTGACCCAAGACAGCTCATCTCCACGCCCCTCGGGAGTTTGAATTTATAGCGATGGCATGCTATTTTGTCAAGCCATAACATGTGTTTTTGATAACAACGGATTTATCGGAGAGCGGTGCGAATGCCTAGGCAAATTGTCCCTGCAGCCTCCCTCAGGAGCACCACTCGGCTCCCTGCTGCCGGAGTGCTGGTTCGCGCGTCTAACCATTTGATCTGGGTTGCCTTATGGTCGATCGGACGGGCGATTTTCCGGGTCGCTTCAAATTTTCTCCCTGCTCTCAGGGAGGGGCGAGCTTACCAGGCCGCACCGGCGGGGGTTCCAGCGCCGTTTCGCGAGATCGTCTTCGGCGCGGGCTTCGAGCTAATAAGCGTAGTCGGTGAACACGGGATCGATCGAGCCGCCCCACCGGGTGCGGTAATCTTCGAGCAGCTCTTCGGCCGGGGTGCGTCCCCCGCCGGCGATCGCGAAAAGCGGGTCGAGGAAATGCGTCTCGTCCTCGCCGGCGGCGCTGCGGCGCGCTCTCCGATGCAAGCCTTCGCGAGAGATCTCGAGCATTTCGAGCGCGATGTCGCGCAAGGTCCGGGTGCGGAGCGGTGTGGCGAGCCCGAGGCGCGGCACGTCGCGCCGCATCGCCTCCCGCTCCTCGGTGGTCCAATCCGCGACGAGATCGCAGGCTGCATCAAGCGCCACCGAATCGTAGAAGATGCCGACCCACAATGCCGGCAGCGCGCACAACCGGCGCCATGGACCGCCATCGGCGCCGCGCATCTCGAGAAACGTCTTCAGCCGAACCTCGGGGAATGCGGTCGTCAAATGGTCGGCCCAATCGCCGATCCGCGGGATTTCACCCGGAAATGCCGGCAGCCTTCCGGCAAGGAAATCGCGAAAGGACTGGCCGCTCGCATCAATGTAATGCCCGTCGCGGTAGACAAAGTACATCGGCATATCGAGCAGGTAGTCGACATAGCGCTCGAAACCGAAACCCTCCTCGAAGACGAACGGCAGGGTGCCGCACCGATCGGGGTCGGTATCGGTCCACACGAGGCTGCGATGGCTGAGG
>Ga0210407_10000432_pt1 | contig 47573 bp, 49 predicted proteins | sample IncBWC27MmetaG_FD_150860 | JGI IMG/M metagenome (GOLD analysis project Ga0210407, IMG submission 150860) | Forest soil microbial communities from Barre Woods Harvard Forest LTER site, Petersham, Massachusetts, United States - Inc-BW-C-27-M | ecosystem: Environmental > Terrestrial > Soil >...
ACCTACCCAGCGACCAGCGATTTTTCAAGGAGAAGGACCCAAACTCATGGCAATACCAGCGACCCAGATGCGTCCGGGGATGATCATCAAGCACAACAACGACCTGCACCTGGTCTTTACCGTGGAGCACCGGACGCCCGGCAACCTGCGCGCGTTTATCCAGGCCAAGCTGCGGAACATCCGCACCGGAGCCATGTTCGAGCACCGCTTCCGGTCCGGCGATCCCATCGAGCGGATCACCGTGGACGAAATTCCCATGGAGTATCTCTACCAGGACAATGGCACCTACTGCTTCATGAACACGGAAAACTACGAGCAGGTCCACTTGAACCGGGACGTTCTCGGCGACTCGGTTGATTATCTGACGCCCAACCTGCAGATCAAAGTCGAGTTCTATGACGGCAAGGCCGTGGGCATTGAGTTGCCGCAGACGGTCGAGTTGACCGTGGTGGAGACCGAACCGGGGTTGAAGTCGGCGACGGCCTCGAGCGTCACCAAGCCCGCCAAGACCGAAACCGGGCTGGTGGTCCAGGTGCCGCCGTTCATCAATGAAGGCGAAAAAATCCGCGTGGACACGGCGGAGGGCGCGTATCTTTCCAGAGCATGACCCAGGCCAGAGCATGAGCCAGACCATCGCCAGAAACTACATTGTCCGTGGACGCGTTCAGGGAGTGGGCTTCCGCTGGTTTGTGGACTATGAAGCCCGCCAGCTGGGCATTTCCGGCTGGGTACGCAATAATCTGGACGGCAGCGTGGAGCTGCTGGCCATGGGAACGGAACAGCAGCTTGGCGCGCTGTATCAGAAGCTGCAACGCGGGCCGCGGGCCGCGCGCGTGGACGACGTTCAGGAAATTCCGGCGAAACCCATTGCCGGGCTCACCACTTTTCGCATTGAAGGAGCATGGTAGTGACAGAACCCAGACGCGGCAACGATTGTGAACACCTGAAGAAACTGATCCGCGAAGTGCCGGACTTTCCCAAGAAGGGAATCCTGTTTTACGACATTACCACGCTGCTCAAAGACAAGGTCGGCTTTGCAACACTCATAGACGCGCTGGCCGAACACTACCTCAGTTTCAGCGTGGACGCGGTGCTGGCCATCGAGGCCCGCGGGTTCATCTTTGGCCCGGCGCTGGCCTATCGACTGAACGCTGGCTTTGTCCCCATCCGCAAGCCGGGCAAGCTTCCGGCAGAGACCGTGAAATGGAGTTACGAACTGGAATACGGCCTGGACACCCTGGAGATCCACAAAGACGCCATCAAACCCGGCCAGCGGGTGATTATCGTAGACGACCTTCTGGCCACCGGCGGCACCGCCAACGCCTGCGCGCAACTGGCCAAGTCGCTGGGCGCGGACATCGCGGGCATGGGCTTTGTAGTGGAACTGGACTTCCTCCACGGCCGCAAAAAGTTTGAAGGAACAGAAGTGTTTTCGCTGCTGCACTATGACAAATAGATCGTCGCCTCGCGCCCGGTTCGCTCTTTGAAATCTAACTCACTGCAATCCCCGACGCTTCCCTCTCGGTATTCTGGTAGGCCCACGCCATCCGCGGCGTGTTGTGGGATATGCCGAAACGGCCGCGGCTGTCGAGCAGAATGATTCCGCCGTGGCCTTTGAGACGGTGCTGCAGATAGTTGATGGCTTCCGTAGAAGTAATGTCCGGCGCAATGCCCTGGCGCACGCGGTCCGTGGCCCACTTGGCCAGGACCAGTTTCATGATGGGCTCGCCCCATCCGGTACAGCTTGCCGCGCCGCTTTGGTTGTCCGCGTAACAGCCGCAGCCGATGAGCGATGAGTCGCCCACGCGGCCGGGAGTTTTGTTGAGCGTGCCCCCGGTGGAAGTGCCCGCGGCCGTGTTGCCGTTCATGTCGAGCGCGACGGCGCCCACGGTGTCATGGCTGAATTCCGGGCCGGCGAAAGTCAGGTCCGGCTGTCCGGCCGCGGCTTTGGCCTGCGCGTCCTTCAGGCGCGCGACTTCGCGCGGAATGATCAGGTCTTCATTCCGGCAGAGTTCCATGCCGTGCTCTTTGACAAATCGTTCCGCGCCTTCAGCCACAAAGTACACGTGAGGACTTTCGTCCAAAATGATGCGCGCGGCCTTGATGGGATTGCGGATGTGTTCCACGCAGCCGACGCCGCCGGCGCGCAGGGTTGCTCCGTCCATGAGCAGCGCGTCGAGTTGCACGCTGGCGTCGCGGGTGAGGAAGCTGCCGCGTCCGGCGTCAAAGGTTTCATCGTCTTCCATGACGACGACCGCCGCCTGGACCGCATCGAGCGCCGTTCCGCCGCGCAACAGGACCCGCCAGCCTTCGGCCAGCGCGCTGCGCACACCCTGAAGATGCGCTTCCACCATGTCATCGGGAATGGCCCACGCTCCGCCGTGGACGACTAAGACCGGCAACTGTTTCACTGCTCGACCCCTTAGGAAAGCGAATAAAAATGCAAACTAGTGAGTGTATCAGTATCCGAAGACCGCAAGAACCCGAGCCTCCAGCGCAAACGCCGTCTAGTGCAACCCAGTCAGGCTGGCTTTCCACCAGACCCAGGGCATGCTGCCCAGGGCGATTACGTTCCAGGCGATCAGCGCGAAGCGCATTTGCGCAGGCGAATACGGTTGGTCGCGCCAGAAACAAATGGCGTCCAGCAGGAACCATGCAGCGCTCGCGAACAAGAACATGCTGAGCGCCAGGTCATGAAAAAAGAAAAGTACCAGCGCGCACTCCGCCGCCAGGAACGCGGAGATCAGAAGCTTGGCGGGGACCCGCCCGATGACCGTAGCCGTGGTCCGGCGGCCGCTGTCGCGGTCCGGTTCCAGGTCCATGATTTCGCCGAAGACGTGGGAGTGCATGGCAAACATCGCGCCGAATACCATCGCCGGCCAGGAAAGTTGCCGTGCCCCGTTCAGCCAGCTGCTCAGCAGAAAGACCAGCAAATATCCGGCCTGGTTCAGGATCTCCAGCGGTGGACGCGCCTTAAAGCCATAGCGGGGCCAGTTGTAGATCGCGGCGGCGGCAACAGTCCCGGCAAACCATAGGAGCATGTGCCAGCCGCGCAGATAGCAGAAAGCAATTACGCACGGCGCCTGCACCACGGCGATGATCGCCGGCAGTTTGCGCAACTGGTCCCTGGAGCCGCGCGCGCCGAACAGAAAAGATCCCTTGCGCGGGTTCAGTTGGTCGGTTTCAAAATCAACATAGTCATTCCAACCGTAGAGCAGGAGGCCAAGCGGAAAGCAACAGTAAGCTAATCCGAACCAAAAAGTGCCGGAGAAAAACACATGCATGTGTCCGAGAGGCAGCATGTAAAACCAGATGGTGGTGAGCCACAATCCGGGACGGGAAGCCTGCAGAAGAAACGTGAAATCGGAAAAACGCGAGCGCGCGGCGGCGACGGGCAGAGTTGTGGTGGCAATTGCGGGCACCGGTCATAGTACAACGCCGATGCGGTAAGCCTGAATTTTTCCGCCGGAGTAAGGAGGTTACGCATAGTCGGGGTTACGCGCCGGAGCGCGCTGTTCCAGACCGCTCTGTACTTCGCTCAGCCAACGCAGCTCGGACGTGAACTGCTCGATGATCAGCTTCAGCATCCACACGGCTTCATGGTGCTGGTGGCCGACTTCGCTGAGCACGGCTTGCAGCGTGGCTTGTTCACGCTCCAATTCGGAGGCAAGAAATTGACGCCGGCGATGAATTTGCTTTTCCACAACTCCAGGTCGCGCTTGCCACGAGAGCGCCAGCCAGGTGAGAAACGCTGGATGCTCACGCTGCGAGGTCCATTCTTCACGCTCCAGAGCATCGGCCAGCGCCGCGCGGCCGCTGGCCGTCACAGCAAAAATGCTGCGGTCCGGACCAGCGGCAGGTTCGGAATCTTTGCCGGCGCGGAGCAGGCCGAGCCTGGCCAGTTTCTCGAGCGAGTAATAGATCTGCGGACGCGAGATGCCGGCCCAGTCGCGCACCTGGCGGCGTTCCAGTACCAGGTTTGCCTGGTAGCCGTGCATGGGCCGCTCCGCCAGCAGGCTGAGCAGCACCAGGTCCGGAGTGGTGAGAGGGGCTTTGCGTTTACGTTTTGTCACGTTGCGTCTTTCGCTTGTGGCTCCAGTACCACCAGGCACATTGCTCCGCGGGCAAAAGCGGATTGCGTGCCTGGGCAACAGCGGCGCTGAAAACGTCCTGCACGCAGATGTCCTGGCGCTGGCCGGTAAGCCGGCACAGCTTCTGATACATCTGCCGCGGATTCGCGCGCGCAAGTTCGGCGACACTGCGGATTCTCAGGAGCTCAAAATCGCGCAGCATGGCCGGACCAACGGAGATCAGGTCTTCTAAACGGCGGTTTGGGGTGGCCGCCGGACTTCTGCTTGACAACGGCATACAGCCTCCTTTATTGTGTTGTAGTCTAATTTAGACTAGTAGCAATTGCAAGAAAGGAATTCCGAAAATGCGCAAATTTTTCAACCTGCTTCTGGGGCTGGCATTGCTTTCCCAATTGTGTTTTGGCCAATCAACATCCAAGGAGACAAAGAAGACCATGAATGTAAAGCGAATCACTCCTGTCCTCTATGTGAAAGAGATAGAACCCTGTGTCAAGTTCTGGGTCGAGCGGCTGGGCTTTGAAAAAACGGTCGAGGTCCCGGAAGGCGACCGTCTGGGCTTTGTCATCCTGCAAAAAGACGGCGTGGAAATCATGTATCAGAGCTTTGCCAGCGCCGAGAAAGATGCTCCGGCCGCAGCCAAGGAGATCAATGGCGGACGCACGTTCTTGTACATAGAAGTGGACAAACTGCAAACCGTGATTGACGCCATGAAGGACGCTAACGTAGTGATACCAGTACGGACCACGTTCTACGGCGCCAAAGAGCTTGGCGTAAAAGATCCTGCCGGACATGTGATTGTGTTCGCGGAAATGGCGCAGAAGCAGTAGTCGGCGATCAAAACCTGAAATCCTGCTGTGCGATGCTAAACAGGTAAGCCTTCTTGCGTTTTCCATCGGAGTCGCTTCGGCCCACATTCGCGACCAACACCAGTCCGGAAGGTACCCGTTTCAGACGCACGTTTCCGATTGAATAGTCGCCGTCCACATTGTCCAATTTGGGAGCGTCGGTATGGAACCGCTGCTTCCACGCAGCCTCTAGAGTGTTAGTGAGACTGATGCGGGTATATCCGTGGTCTGACGAGAGAAATAGGTACATCGCAAATCCGGTGTCGTCGCCACCGTACCAGGAATAGTCGGGCAGGCCATCGCCGTTAAAGTCCGCCTCGTCTACTATCCCGTAGTTCCAGAGTTTCGGAGCGTTGGGACCTCCGGCTTCGCCCACAGCGACCCGGAATAATTCGTCTTGTTGGCCACTCCGGGACCTAAAAACCTGATAGATCACTCCGCCCGATCTCAGCTCGGAAGCTGCGACGGTTTTAGTCTGCTTCCTGGTTTTGATATCGGGCCGATACAGCCGAAACTCAGCACTGGTCCCGTCGGACGGCTGAACGCCAGGCGCGTTCCAAGGTTGTGCAGCAACACTGCCGCAGACGACAGCAGCCAACAGGACTACTACGCGCGAAATCAATAGATTCATTTTGGCAATCTTAATTAAACGATGGCACTTGTTGCGTACTCTTTTTCGCCGGCTGGTTCGGTCGATCTGCGGTCACTGCTTGTTGTTGCGCGGCAGCTTCGGCGGCGATCTTGGCGTCGAGAATACGAGTTTGCTGAGCGGTGTAGATAATCCGATGCACCACGGTGGTGGTGGAAAGCACGGCCAGCACCCACAGCACAGGAGCCATGGCTCCCCAGCGGGCGAACAAGGCGCCGATGATCACCAACACAATGCGTTCCGGGCGCTCCATGAATCCGACTTTGCAGGAGCCGATCAGCGATTCCGCGCGGGCCCGTGTGTAGCTGACCATGACGGAACTGACCATTACAAACGCGACCATGACCACGTAGAAGAAGCGGTTGGCGCGGGCGTAATAGACCAGCAGGCCGAAGAACAGTGCTACATCGCTATAGCGGTCAATCACGGAATCGAAGAACCCGCCGAAAGTGGTGACCTGGTTGGTGGCGCGGGCCACGCGTCCATCCACCATGTCAAAGATGCCGGCGCCAATGATCACCAGACCGGCATACAGGAACATGCGCGAATAGTTCTGGGCGTTAGCGTAGCCAAAGAGCACAGCGGCAATGATGTTAATGACCAGACCAAGGAAGGTCAGCACGTTCGGGGAAATCCGGGTCAAGGCCAGGCCGCGGACAATGGCGTGCAGCAGCACTCTGCAGGCGCGTCCAAAGGCTCCTGTCCAGGTCATTGTGCCTCACCGTGAATGGTGGTCAGCCGCAGGACTTCCAATTCACGCTTGCCGTTGGGCGTGACTACCGTAGCTGTATCGCCTACTTTCTTGCCCATCAGCGACTTGCCAATGGGTGAAGTAGTCGAGATCAGGCCCTTGGTAACGTCTGATTCTTCGCTGGTCACCAGCTTGTATTCCAGTTCTTCTTCTTTGGTGTTATCAAATACGCGGACCGTGGAGCCAAAGGCCACGCGGTCTTTGGGGATGTTAGTAAGGTTGACCAGGGCCAGTTCACCCATACGTTTCTTGAGCTGGCCCAGACGGGCATTGACGAACTCCTGGCGCTGCTTGGCCATGTGGTATTCGGCGTTTTCGCTGAGGTCGCCCATGGCCACGGCCTTTTTGATCTCTTTTGGAAGGTCGTGCGTCAATTCGTGCTCCAGAGCCCGAATTTCCTCTTCCAGTTTTTTCCTAATGTGCTCGGGCATGGTGGGAAGAAAAACTCCTCTGCCGGCAAGGCATTCGACGAGCGTACAAACATCCATTATAACCCTTGTAAATGAATGTGTTAACCGGAAAGGCCACAGTCCTTACGATGACCGTGCCAGAAAGTCCGGATGCGTCTTAGAAATTGCGGAAACCCTCCGGTTGGCCTATAATCGGGTCAGTCTGGAACCGTTCCCCCGTACGTGTCCCTTCTGGGTGCTTCATGAATGGTCATTTAAACTTTCAAATCGGCGACAAAGTTGTTTACCCTAACCACGGCGTAGGCGTCATCGAGCAGATCAGCAGCCGGACGATCGGCCTTAACGTCCAGAAGTTTTATCTCCTCAAGATCAAAGCCAGCAGCCTGAAAGTAGAAGTTCCCTTTTCCAACGTGGGAACGGTGGGACTGCGGCCGGTGGTCAAGAACGGCGAAATCACCAAGATCCTGACTTTCCTGACCGACGGTAAATGCGACAACAACGCCGACTGGAAATACCGCTTCAAGGAAAACTCAGACAAGATGCGGACCGGTTCGCTCCTGGAAGTCGCTATCGTACTGAAAAGCCTGCTCTTGCTGGCCAAATCCAAGCCGCTTTCCTTCCGGGAAAAGAAGATGATGGAACGTGCCCGCTATCTTCTGGTGACCGAACTGGCCATGGTCAAGAACACGGAAGAAACGGAAATTGAAGACCTGCTCAATAAGGCCCTGGCCAAGAGCAAACTGAAGTTCCCCGAAGTCACGGCAGACGCATAACCTTAAAGAACTCTTTCTCTAGCTGTGCAACCTCCAGCGATCGTCTGCGTGCATATGACAACACTCAATGCTCCGTGTTCCCGTCAAGCAGGTCCAGTGTGTGCGGCAGGATTTCCAGCACGGCATGGAGCGAATCCACGGCGGCGGCGGGACTCCCGGGTAGATTCAGCAACAGTGTTGTTCCCCGCACACCGCAGATTCCGCGGCTGAGGGCGGCGAAAGGGGTTTTCTTTGCCCCTTCCGTGCGCATTTTTTCCGGGATACCTGGAATCAAGCGCTCGGACGCAGCCAAAGTAGCCTCCGGAGTCACGTCTCTGGGGGCGATGCCTGTTCCGCCCACCGTTACAACTAGCCGGGCTGCGCTGGCACACGCCATCAGCAGCTTCTCGATTTGCTCCTGCTCGTCCGCCACCACCGCGGTCCTGACGATCTTAAACCCCGCTGCCTCGAGTTCGTGACAGACCGCCGGCCCGGAAGAGTCCGGACGTTTTCCCTGAAAGGAAGAGTCGCTGATCGTGAGTACGGCGGCGGTTTTCACGGCTCAGGATTCAAGAACGTTTTCTTCGGTATCGCGGTTGGATTCGTCCACCAGCCGCAGGCCTTCCATGAGAAGGCCCTGGGTGGACTGCGTAACCGTTTGTTCCTTGCTGCTGCCGCTGAAGTCAATTTCGAAGTTGCCGGCGACCCAGGTCAGAACTTTGTACACGGCGGCGTCGCCCTTCAAAGCGCCGTACAGAGCATGATTTACCTGGCCATCAGCGAAAAACATAATGCACTTGTCGCCGTCATTCCGCAGGGTCAACGTGCAGGTCTTGCGGCCCATGTCCAGCGATTGGAGCAAGTCCAGCACATTCATCTGGGCCAGTGTTCCGCGGACTACGGAGTCTCCGGCAGCTGCGCGGGCCATTTTTTCCAGAGCAATTTTGTCCGCGATCTTCTTGATCCTGCCGGCTGCTTCTTTCAGGAAGAACGGCTTCTCGATGAAGTCCTCAACCGTATCCTGGAGCATCTTCAGTTTTTCCGCAATGTCCACTTTGCTGGCCATCAGAATCACAGGGATATTCGAGGTAGCGCGGCGTCCTTTGATCTTCTGCAGGAGTTGCTTGCCGTCCATCGTGTCCATGGCATAGTCAGCAACGATCAAGTCGGGCTGTTCTTCTACGGCCTTGAGCAATGCGTCGGCGCCGTCGGTCATGGTGTTGACGACCGCAAACTGGCTCAGCGCATGGCGCAGCATCTCCAGGACCATGGGATTGTCGTCAACGAGCAAGATTTTGATGTTGCTGGGCATGGATGTTATTTCTTACGGTGCTTCGCCTGGCTCTGGCGAGTGAAATCACCGCTTTTGCCGCCGGACTTTCGCTCTAGAACGATCTCGCGAATGGCCATGCCTTTGTCCAGGGCCTTACACATGTCATATACCGTGAGTGCGGCGACACTGGCGGCCACCAGCGCCTCCATTTCCACGCCTGTTTGTGCGGTCGTTGTAGCGCGAGAACGAATCTGTACGCCATTTTCGCATACCTCAGCGGTCACATCAACGAAAGAGAGCGGAAGGTGGTGGCACATTGGTATCAACTCCGCCGTGCGTTTGGCGGCCGAAATTCCGGCGAACCGTGCTATTTCCAGCGGATTGCCTTTGGGATTTTCGGGCAGCGCGCGCAGTACCTCGTCTGACATGGCCACAAAAGCCGAGGCCTCTGCGGCGCGCCGCGTGATGGACTTGGCCGAAACATCCACCATGGTCGCCCGGCCCGCGGCGTCGTAGTGCGAGAGCTTTCTGGAATTCTTTTTAGTCATCAGCGTAGGAGAATTGAAACCATCTCTCCCGCCGGTAGCGACTCCCGGTCGGGCGGAATTACAACATAGCAGTTTGCCCGCGCAGATGCCATCAGGTCTCCAGAACCTTGCCAGGAGATGACCTCAACCTCCGGATCATATACGCCGCCACGCAGCATTGCCGGCAGGAACCTCGTTAATCCAGTCTTGGTTTTGATTTCTTTGCCCAGGCGAGCCTTGGCTGCGGTCCGGCGCTCGGGAATAGCGCCGCTCAGGGATTCCACTACGGGCCTTGCGAACAAATCGAACGTGACCAAGGTAGAAACAGGGTTTCCCGGCAATCCAAAGAATGGTACAAACTGGCCCGGCGAGCGAGCCACCTGCCCAAACACGACGGGGCGTCCCGGTTGAATCAGCGCGCCGGTAAAAAAGAACTCAGCGCCCAGTGAGGCCAGTACTTGCTCAACCAGATCAAATTTGCCCATGGATACGCCACCGGAAAGCAAAAGTAGATCGGACATAAGGCCTTGCTGGACGAGTGCCGTTAATTTGCTTTCCTCATCGGGCGCCACGGGCAATTGCACGGGCTCGCCGCCGGCGGCAATGACCTGCGCCGCCAGAGAATAACTGTTGCTGTTGCGAATCTGAAATGGTCCGGGCGTTTGGGAAGCCTCCACTATTTCGTCTCCCGTCGAGAGAATGGCCACTCGCGGCTGTTTACATACTTTGATTGTGGTCTTGCCGACTGCCGCGGCCACGGCGATGTGGGCAGGCCCCAGACGCAACCCTCGCGGCACCATCTCTTGTCCGGCGCGTGCCTCGCTGCCGGCGGAAACAATGTTTTCACCGGCGACGCAGGTCCGCTGCACTACGACCTGGTCTGCTGCGCGCGAAGTGTATTCCACCATGACTACGGCATCGGCACCATGTGGGACAGGAGCGCCGGTCATGATTTCGACCGCTTCACCGCTCGTGATAGCGCCGTGAAAGCTGCTTCCCGCCTTTACCTGGCCCGTTACGCGCAGAGTTGCCGGAACAATGCGAATGGCATCAGCACGTAGAGCGTAACCATCGCGCGTGGCCCGGGGAAACGGGGGGAAATCGCGATCGGCAAGAATTGGTTCGGCAAGGATGCGGCCCAAAGCTTGAAGAACTAAACACTCCTCCGCCGCACAATCGCGCACTGGCCCGCAATACCGGCTCACGGTTTCGCAGGCCTGATCGAAAGGTACGACTCCGGAAGCTGGCGGGCCGATCATACGCAGCTATTCTAGTAGAAGCGCGAAAAGCGCGACCGTATTGGGATATCTTCCAGCTTTATGGCGTTTTGCCCATCATGTGCAGCATGACCTTGACTTCACCGGCGTGTTCTCCGCTGGGCGCAAGTTCCAGATACTTGCTCAAGGCTTCCGCCGTTCCGTCCGGCGCGACGAACTTTCCATTTTCGTTTTTCCCGTTCTTGTACAGAACTGCGCCTTTGATGTAGTAAGCGTTGGGCGACTGCCGCGGATCGGCGGCAATAGACTTATCACAGGCAGCGACTGCGGCCGCGCCATCGCCCCGGTTAAACTGGATTGCGCAAAGATTGTAATAAGCCACGCCGGGATTCGCGCTCATCGCTGCGCCTTTAGTGAAAGCTTCCGCAGCTTTGTCCTTGTCCCCCAGATTGAAATAAGCGTTGCCTTCGGAGGTCAGCATCTGGCCGATTCCTGCTTTGGCCCTCGCCGGATCAGAGGTCGGGACTTTGGGATCGCTGGGCGTGGTTCCGGCTACAAACCCGTTGGCAATCTGGATGCCTTTCTCGTACGTCGGGATTGCGTCTTGATATTCACCGGCACGGCCCTGCGAATCACCCAGGGCCTTGTAGAACTCCCAGCGAGTGGAATCAGGGACCGCCGCCAGGAGTTGCTTAAGCGCAGCTTCCGCGTCCTTCCAATTGCCTGCCTGCATCGCGCTTTGGGCCTGGGAGACCAACGTGTTCAGGCCCATGAGCTTGTCGTTGTCCGCCTTCATCTTTGCGATTTCTTCCTTAGTCATCTTCTTGGCGGGAACGGTGCTCCCACCAGGGGATCCGGCCACGCCTCCGCTGATCGCTGGTTTATCCAGGTAGATGTCGTAAGTGTCGATGTTGTTACTACCGAGGTGCTTGCGCTCGTTGGTAAACAGAATCTCGCCCGTCGCGGCAATCACTTCCACTTTATAGTCGTCCGGGATTAGACCGGTGGCAAGATATTCACCTTTGGCTTCGGTCTTGGTTTTCCATGGCTTTCCGGTAGTCAAGCTGCTGAAAACGACCTGCAGATTGGGCACAGGCTCGTTCTCGCGGGTCACGATGCCTCTATAGCCGCCGGTGTATCCCTGGGACCACGCGGCGACCATGCTGAGAGCAAAGAGCAGCATCGCCAAAAAGGCGAGGATGGATACTCGTTTCATTTTTGCAGCCTCCGGTTGCGATTAGTAGTTTTTGAAGACGATACGAAAACGTATTGCGCAAAATGCAACCTGAGGCGAAAGCACAAAAGTTCCAGTTGAACGTTCCGGCTGATAAAACAGGTTATTTCTTTTTTCTTTCCTTGTATGTCGTTTCAATCTTGGCTCCCACTGCTTCCAGCATGGCTTTGACGTCAGCAGCGTGAGTGCCGTCCGGAGCAAGTTCCAGATACTTGTTCAGCGCCTCGGCCGTTCCCGGCGGCACAACGTACTTGTTCTGCGCGTCCAACTTGCCGTTTCCATAGAGGGAAGAACCCTTGATGAAATATGCGTCGGCCTTGTTGGGATCAGCGGCGATGGCTTTGTCACAGGCAGTCACGGCACCCTCCATGTTGCCAGTGTTGTATTGGGTGGCGCAGATATTGAAGTACGCTACGCCGGGATTCGACGACAGTTCCGCGGCCTTGTTGTACGCCGCAATCGCTTCCGGGTTTTTCTTTAACTTCAGGTACGCATTGCCTTCGTTGGTCAACATCTGGCCCAAACCGGCTTTGATCTTTGCCGCATCAGCCTTGGGATCAGTAGTGTTCTGGGCAACGGAAACGCCCTTCTCGTAGCTGGCAACGGCATCGTCATACTTTCCCTGGCTAAACTGCGCATTACCCAGCGCCTGAACGTACTCCCAGCGAGCAGGGTTGATCTCGATAAGCTGCAAAAGGAGCGGCTCCGCCGCCGTCCAATTCTGGGATTGCATGGCGGGATTGAGCTGGGCAATCAGCGTGTTCTCGCTCTCCGCCTTCTTGTTTTTTTCCTTTATGGCTTCCAGTTCCTGTTTCTGTTTGGCAGTCTGGGCAGCTTCTTCTTTCGTCTGTTTGTGCCCCCCGGTTCCCTGGCTGTTCATTCCCAGGTTCGTTGCGTCGGGATTGGAAATATCAATAAGGAAATTGTCCTTCTCTCCTCTCTCATTGGTGATGGCCACGGACCGTTTGAAAACGCTCTGCCCATCGGCATTGAAGACCTCGAGGGTGTAGTTGGTGCTGCGCGTGAAGCCAATCTGTTCAAACTCGCCCTTTTTATCGGTCTTCATCGAGTATTGCCGGCCGCTGTCATTATTTGTAATGACAACTTTCGCGCCGACCAGCGGCTTGGAGCCATCCGTCACCTTGCCGGTAACACTGGCCAGGGTCGCCTGGCTCCATGCCGGCACCGCGCAAAGCGCCAACAGCAGCGCGGCCGTTGACACGAACATTGATTTGCGTATCATTATCGTTAAGCCTCCAGCAACTTTTGAAACTCTATATCTTGTAACTCATCGCGCGCGCCACGTACGAGAGCGGATCGTTCGCCGCGGCGTCCTCAAACGCGCGCAAGCGCAAAACACAGCTCTCACAGACACCGCACGCTCTATCTTCACGGCTGTAGCACGACCAGGTCAACTCGAAAGGCGCGCCCAGGGAAAGCCCCAGCTTCACAATTTCCGACTTCCGCATGGCAATCAAAGGCGTAACAATCCGGATCTTGCCTTCGCGCGTCCCGGCCCTGACAACTTCGTTGAAGGCCTGGTAATAAGCCGGACGGCAGTCAGGATATCCTGAGCTGTCCTGCTCCACCGCACCGATATAGATCGAACCTGCGTCCAGCACCTCCGCCCAGCTCACTGCGGCGGCCAGAAAATGCGCGTTACGAAACGGCACATAGGTCACCGGCACTTCGCCGGCGCCGATTCCCGTTTTTTCAGCTTCTCTTCCTGGCTCCGGTACCGGGATGTCCTTGTCGGTCAGTGCCGAGCCGCCAATCATACTAAGGGCTTCATTGCGCAATGCCAAGCGCGTTCTAATATGCAGGCGGTCGCAAATGCGCTCAAAGGAGTACCGTTCCTTTTCTTCGGTTCTTTGCCCGTAGCTTATGTGCAGGGCGGCGGCCAGGGTGTCCCGCGCCGCCAGCGCGGCGCAGACGCAGGAATCCATGCCTCCGCTCAACAGCACGACAGAACGCGGTCTTCCCACGGCCAAAGCAAACTCCCTGCACAATAAATTGGTTTCTTGTAAATCTGATGGCCACGTGGCCGGAATAGCTGCCCGCTCCAACCAGGATTACCACAAATTATCTCAAAACTTCCAGCGAAACACCGGGTTAAAAAGCGTTCGTCTCATCGCTGTGAGCGGCCGCGAAAGCTAGACACCTTTGGCCGCCGGTTCCCAGATGAACTTATGGATCTGCAGCCCCAGACGGACGTTGAGCCTGTCTTCCAGTATCCATTCTGCGAGGGCCCGCGGATCAAGCTCGCAATTCGCCGTGTCCCGCTCCCGGCTGGGACTCTTCCGGAACGCCGGAGAAAATATCACAGCGCCGGCCTTTTTTTCCAGGGCCGACTCGCGGATAAAGTCACGGGCGAACTCATAGTCCTCGCGTCCGTTGAGCACGAACTTGACTTCATCGCGCGGCGTGAGCGTTGCCAGGTTACTGCGGCGAAATGTCCCACCTTCGCCCGATCCGGGACACTTCACGTCCACGATCTTGTGCACCGCCGCCGGAACCTGCTCCAGCGGACGCTCCCCGCTGGTTTCCAGCAACAGGGTATAACCTCGGGCCAGCAGCCGCTCCATCAAAGGCACGAGCTCACGCTCCTGCAACATGGGTTCGCCGCCGGTGATCTCAACCAGGCCCGCGGGCGAGAGCTCAAGCACGGCCTTTTCCACTTCATCCGCGGCCATCTTTTTGCCGCCCGTGAATGTGTATTCGCTGTCACACCAGGTGCAGCGCAGGTTACACGCGGTCAGCCGCACGAAGGTGCAGGCGATTCCAGCAAATGACGATTCGCCCTGAATGGACCGGTAAATTTCAGTGATCTGCATTGAAAAAAAGCAAGAGCTTACCGCGGATTTGCGCGGATGGACGCGGATAAAACGCTCATTCTTTATTCCGAATACCGCGCCGTCGTGGTGTCCGTTTCCCAGACGGTTACGTCTTTCACGGACACGCGTCCCTTGGTCAGCGAACGCAGCCGGTTACTGGCCTGGTCGTAGAAATACTTGGCCAGGTTCTCCGCCGAGGGATTCAGTTCCACGAAAGGCTCAACGTCATTGAGCATCTGATGGTCCAGCCGGTCAATCACCTGTTTCATCACGTCTTTGAGCTCGCGAAAGTCCAGAAGTAGGCCGGCCTTGTCCAGCTCGCCGCCCCGCAAGGTGACCCGGACCTTATAGTTATGCCCGTGCGGGTTCTCGCATTTCCCTTTGTAATTGCGCAGGTAATGGCCTGCGGCAAATGAATCTTCTACTGTGACTTCGTACATCCGTTCCCCTTAAGAAAGCGGTGCTGTCAGGACAATTGTGCGCACGGTTTCTATTGTACTTCTCTTGCGGACCAGCCCCCAGGCGGCCAAATCGGATAGAATAGTATTTTGACAGCTGTTTCCCCCGTTGTCATAAGCTCTGGAGTCTTACCAGACACATTCGTCATCTAATTAGGAAAATGAATTATTGGCGTAATATTTTGCGGTTTTTGGCTGCCCAGCAGTTGTTCCCAGCGCTGGCGGCTCCCGAGCAGGAAGCCTTGATCGGCGGTCAGGCCGTGTTTGAAGGTGTAATGATGCGGTCGCCTCATGCCTGGGGTATCGCCGTCCGCAAACCCAAAGCCGCGGAGTCCGGGCCCAGCGAACTGGGCGAGATTATTGTCCACTCGGAACCGCTGGCGCGCCCATCCGACAAGCATCGCTGGATGGCCTGGCCTTTTGTGCGCGGACTGGTCACGCTCGGCCAGGCCATGAAGCTGGGTTTTCGGGCTTCGAAGTTTTCCCTGAACGTCCTGGTTGGCGCATTGGCTCCGGAAAAGGAAAAAGAAGAGAAAGCTCCGGAAATGGGCCCCTGGATGACCGGAATTACCATGCTGTTTTCCATCGCGTTCTTCATCTTCATGTACAAGTTCGTTCCTCTGGCCGCAGCCTACGGACTGAAGGGCCACGTTCCGGCCATGAGCAACAATGGAGTTTTTAACCTGGTAGATGGACTGATCCGGTTGGCGATCTTTGTAGTGTTCATCTGGGGCCTTTCTCTGATGCCGGACATGCACCGGCTGTTTGAGTACCATGGCGCTGAGCACAAGACGGTTTTCGCCTACGAAGCCCAGCGCGACATTCCCAGTGTGCAATTCACTCAGGGTTTTTCCACCTATCACCCGCGCTGCGGCACCAGCTTTCTGATGACCATCATGCTGATTTCGATCTTCGTATACGCCGCTGTGCCGGTCACCACTTTCTGGGCGCGATTCGGAATCCGCATCCTGCTCCTGCCGGTGATCGCGTCAGCATCGTACGAGATGATTCGCTTCTCCGCCCGGCACGGAAAGAGCCTGTTCGCGCTGATGACCGTACCCGGCCTGTGGCTGCAGCGAATCACCACCAAGCAACCCTCGGACGACCAAGTGGAATGCGCCATCAAGGCGCTGGACGAAGCGATGATCCTGGAAAGACAAAATGGCGGCGAATTGGTAATCGCCTAGCTGTCCTGCGGGCCTTCCTGCAAGACTCCACAGCTTGGCGGAGAAATCTGCGGACGTCAGAATGACGATGCAATCTGTACCATGCTTCGGATGTGGTGGCACTTTCCCGGATAGGGAAGGGCCGACCCACCGATATATGGAGTCTTCACCGGGATGCTGGACGGCCTATGGCGAGGTCCTGGGCCGTGAGTACAGTGACCGCGAATATGGAATCCTGAATCGGCTGACCGTGGATGCCTACGCTGTACAACATCCTGGCCGGCGCAAGCCGCAGGCAGTTCAATCCGTCGCCCTTCATTTGATAAGCCTGTGTCTGATTCTGGAACGTGGAAAATCCGTGGATGACGCAACCCGGGCGATCCATCTGGGCGCCGCCCGGAAGAACTACTTCGCCTGGCTTAAGCCACCAGGCTCGATGGGCCCGGTCACAGTAGCCGACATTCAGCGCGCGCAGACTGCGCACCATCATTTGGTCCTGGTGAGGAATTGGGCCAAGTCAGCCTGGCTGGCCTGGGCGCCGCATCACGCTTTAGTGCACGCCTGGGCCGACGAACTTACGGGCCGCCGAGGCCCCGCGCTACAATGGATGCAGGAGCGAAGCAAACAGAAGCAAAGGCCAAAAAGTAGAGATCATGTTTGAGCGTTTAAACCAAATCGAGGCGAAGTACGACGAGCTCACCACGGCCCTGACGTCGCCGGAGGTGATTGGAGATTCGTCCAGGTACCAGAAGACTGCCAAGGCGCACAGCGAATTGGCGGAAATCGTGGAGAGATATCGCGAATTCAAAGATCTGCAACGCGGTATTCAGGAGAGCAAAACCATCCTGTCCGCCGAACCTGACGCCGAGCTGCGGGACTACGCGCAGGAGGAGCTGGCGCGCCTGGAAGAACGCCTGGCGAAAACGGAAAGCGCTCTCAAAGCTCTGCTGGTCCCCAAAGACCCCAACGACGAAAAGAACGTCATCCTGGAGATTCGCGCCGGTACCGGCGGCGACGAAGCCACGCTCTTTGCCGCGGAAGTATTCCGCATGTACAACCGCTACGCGGAATCGCAGCGCTGGAAAGTCGAAGTATTGTCCACGTCGGAATCCGCTGTTGGTGGACTGAAGGAAGTCATCGCGATCATTGAAGGCCGCGGCGTGTTTTCGCGCATGAAGTATGAAAGCGGCGTCCACCGCGTGCAACGCGTGCCGGACACGGAGCAGCAAGGCCGCGTGCATACTTCCGCGGTGACCGTCGCCGTGCTGCCGGAAGCCGAAGACGTGGACATTAAGATCGAAGCCAAAGATCTGCGTATCGACACCTTCTGCTCTTCCGGCCCGGGCGGACAATCGGTCAACACAACGTATTCTGCCGTCCGGATTACGCACCTGCCAACCAACACTGTTGTAAGCTGCCAGGACGAAAAGTCCCAGATCAAGAACCGCGAAAAAGGCATGCGCGTGTTGCGTTCCCGTCTCTACGAAATGGAAATGGAAAAACAACAGCAGGCGCTGGCCAAAGAGCGCAAAGCCATGGTCGGCAGCGGCGATCGCAGCGAAAAAATCCGAACCTACAATTTTCCGCAAAACCGCGTGACCGACCACCGCATCGGGCTGACCCTCCATCAGCTTGCCGAAGTCATGGACGGAAAACTGCAACCGATAATTGACGCACTTAGTACACACTACCAGGCGGAAAAGCTCAAGCATCACGAAGTTGTCGCTTAGGGGCTTGGGTCAGTCTCCATCTGGGACAACGCAACCTGAGTGAAGCCTGCTCCTTTAAAACAAAGACGAGTACAATCCTTTCGGGCAGCTATGCAGCTCAAGCAGGCGATGGACTCCGCGTACGAACTCTTTCTGCACAACGATGTTCCCTCGCCCCGGCTGAATGCTGAGCTGCTCATGATGTTTGTACTGGGCCGTGATCGCGCTCATCTCTTTGCCCACCCGGAACGCGAACTGACCACCGACGAGCGCGCGCGGTACGAAGACGTAGTTGCCGAGCGAGCGCGTGGCTGTCCCACGCAGTACATCACCGGACACCAGGAATTCTGGGGGCTTGACCTGCTCGTTTCGCCCGCCGTCCTGATCCCGCGTCCGGAAACCGAGCACGTGATCGAAACCGTCCTGGAATTAGTGCTGGATTATTACCGCGAGCATCCACGGAAACTGCGAATTGTCGACATAGGCACTGGGTCCGGCTGCATTGCGCTCGCCCTGGCCAGCGAACTGCCCCACGCTGAGATTCACGCTTGCGATATTTCTGACGACGCGCTGGAGATCGCCCGCATCAATTCCGCACGGCTCGCGCTGGGTGGCAAAGTGCTCTTCCGCAAATCCGATCTGCTGAGCGCGTATGCCGGGCAGAAGTTCGACTTTGTCATTTCCAATCCGCCGTATGTCGGGGAATCCGAAGCTGACAAAGTGCAGAAGCAGGTACGCGACTTTGAACCCAAAGTCGCGGTTTTTTCCGGCCATGAAGGCATCGACATTTACCGGCGCCTCATCCCGCAAGCTTCTGATGCCCTGGACTCCGGTGGATGGTTGGTGATCGAAATCGGCTTCTCCGCGGAGGAGAAAGTCAGGCAATTATTGAATGGCTGGAGCGATGTCCGCACCACTGCCGACCTGCAGGGAATCCCCAGAGTGATCGCGGCCAGAAAATCGGGCAGTTGAGTAATCTGGTGATGTGGCAGTCCAGCATGGGAAATTATCCGATTGCCAACTTAACCCTTTAACTGAATCACGAACCAGCACTTTTCCACAAACTCAGTCTGTTAAACTCCAGCCATGTTCAACCGCAAGCCTGCGCCGCAAGCGCCAAGTGCGCCGCCACAACCTCCTGTTAAAGCTCCGCCCATACTGTTTGAACGGACACAGAAGGTCATTGACCAGATTGAAACCGAGCTGGGGGAGCGGCTGCTGACGTACTGGAACTCTCCTAACGGCTCTATCTGCAGCAATGACGTGATCGGACTGTACGGCATCCTGCGCAGCATGGGAAAGCTGGAGCGGCTGTCATTCTTTATCAAATCGGACGGAGGTTACGGCCAGGCGTCCCTGCGCATGGTGAACCTGCTGCGCCAGTTTGTCGGGCAGCTCACCGTCCTGACGCCGCTGGAATGCGCTTCTGCCGCCACCATGCTGGCGCTGGGCGCGGACAAAATCCTCATGGGCCCCTTGGCCCACCTTTCTGCCGTGGACACGTCGCTTACCCACGACCTCTCACCCATTGACCGTGACAACAACCGTGTGGGCGTCAGCCAGGACGAACTGCAGCGCGTCGTGCGGCTGTGGCAGAAAGAAGCGGGCAAGGAGGCGTCGAATCCATTTGAATCGCTATTTGCGTACGTGCATCCTCTGGTGATCGGCGCGGCCGACCGCTCCAGCGCGCTTTCCACCAAGCTGTGCACGGAAATCCTTTCCTATCATCTGAAAGACACGAAAAAGGCCCAGGAGATCAGCGACACCCTCAACTCCGGATACCCTTCGCACAGCTATCCCATCATGCTGCAGGAAGCGCGCCGGATCGGACTTAACGCCGAGCCGCTCAACGAAAACATCAACCGCCTGCTGTTCGAGCTGAACGAAATCTATTCGGAAATGGGACAGCGCGCCTCCGCCGACTTCGACGAACGCAACTCCCACGACAACAGCATTCTCAACATCATCGAAGGTCGCGGACTGCAAATCTTCTTCCAGAACGACAAAGACTGGCACTACCGCACGGAAGAACGCCGCTGGGTCTCACTGAACGACCGTAGCAGCTGGCGCAAGGCCGAGGTGACGAACGGGAAGCTTACGGTTTCGATCTTTCACGTCAGGTAAAAGACCAGAGCGAATTCTATTCTCGGGACACCGTGGCGCCTTCTGCCCCAGCCGCAGCATACGGGCTGGAGTCGCGGTATCGTTTTTCGAATTCTTCGCGGGTACAGATGGTCCGGATATCCGTAACGCGGTCGAGCGCCAGAATGCCATCGAGGTGGTCGATTTCGTGCTGCAGCAGCTCGGAGTAATTGTGCTCGTCGCCCGCGCGGAATTCCTGCCAGGCTCCCTGGAGGTCCTGATAGCGGACGGTGATTTCGCGGTGTCGCCTGACTTGCATGAAAATACAGAGAAAGCTGAGACAAGCGTCCCATACAACGACGGTTTCCTGGCTTCGTGCGGTAATCTCGGGATTGACGAGCGGCCATGGATCTGCTCCGGGCAACTGCAGGAAAATGACGCGCGCGGCCACACCGATCTGTGGCGCCGCAATGGCCCGCCCGTAGCCTGTTGTGGCACGCCAGTGCGCGAGGGTATCTGCCAGATCGGCGATCAGGTCTTTGATCTGCGGCGCCTGCGGGTCCGGAACGGGACATGCCATTTCTCGCAGCCGCGGGTCTCCAAGCTGTAACAACGTTCTGATCGCCATCTGAAACTCCGATTCGATGTTCAAGGTCAACCAAAGCCGTTGTCCAATATAAGTCTTACCGTAGACGAAATCCTAAGCGGTTACTCCTTTCAAATCCGGTAATCCAGAATCGGTGTGTCCGTTTTCGTACATCAGCGTCCCATAAGCGCGCAGGGAGCCGTGCCCAGATAAGGAGAACCCAAGGCATTCCCCTTTGTAATGAATGAGTTATCATGCGGATGTCCTCGGTATTGCAATTGCCCGTAATCTTAGCTGCGGGGCGAGCGAAAACATGAGAAGCCTGTTTCAAGACATACGCTATGGCTGGCGAACTCTAACCAAATCACCCGGCTTTGCCGTTGTGGCGGTGCTGACGCTGGCGCTGGGGATCGGCGCCAACACAACCATCTTCAGTTGGATCAACTCCACTCTCCTGACCCCGATTCCCGGCGCGAAAGACACCAGCAAACTGCTGGCCCTCACCCGCGGAGGACGCTCGGACGTGGAGAAGTTTTTCTCTTACCCCGATTACGTTGATCTGCGCGATCACAACCACAGCTTTAGCGCGATGCTGGCCACCAGCATCAACATGATGGACCTCACCGGCGTGGGGCAGCCGGAACGCGTGTGGGGCGCAACGGTCTCGGCAAACTATTTTGATGCGCTCGGCGTGCGGCCCGTCCAGGGGCGCGGCTTCATGCCCGATGAGGACACGAAGCCCGGAGGCGCGCCCGTCGCGGTGATCAGCTACAGTCTGTGGCAGTCGCATTTCGGCGGTGACCCGTCCGCTGTCGGCCGGACGATTCGCATCAACCAGCATCCTTACACCATCGTGGGCGTAGCGCCGCCGGAGTTTCAAGGAAGCCAAACCGGGTTGCGGGCCCACATTTGGATTCCTCTGATGATGATTGGAGACGTGGTGATGCGGGCCGGTGGCGCGTTTCAAAACCGCGCCGACGGCTGGCTTCTGCCTTACGGCAGGCTGAAACCCGGAGTCAGCGAACAACAGGCGCGCGAGGAAATGAACCTGCTGATGCAGCAGATCGCCCGGGACTATCCCGATTCGCACCGGGCGCAAGCCGACGTGGAAGTCGCGCCGATGTGGCGCGCGCGTTTCGGCGCCAACTATTATCTCTACGTCACCCTGCCCTTGCTGCTGGCAATTGCCGGCGCGGTGCTTCTGCTGGCATGCGCCAACGTCGCCAACCTGCTGCTGGTGCGGTCTGTGTCGCGCCGCCGCGAGATTGCTATTCGCCTGGCCATGGGTGCCAGTCGCTGGCGGCTGGTCCGGCAACTCATGGTGGAAAGCATGCTGCTGGCGCTGATGGGCGGCGCGCTGGCCATGCTGCTCACCACGTGGACCGCAGGTGTATTCAGCAAGTTTTTTCCGCCATCGAACCTGCCCATCTTCCTGAATGTACATGCTGATCGCGCGGTGCTTCTGGCCGCGCTGGGCATCGCATTGCTTACCGGTTTCTTGTTCGGTATTCTGCCCGCGCTGCGCTCGTCCGGGCTTACGCCGGTCACGGTTCTGAAGGAGGAGACGGGCAGCGCCTCCGGCGGGGTGCGAAAGGCGCGGCTCTCCGGCGCGCTGGTAGTTTTGCAACTCTCCTTGTCATTGCTGTTGCTGGTTTGCGCCGGCCTCTTTATCCGCAGTTTTGCCAACCAGCAGAAGTTCGACATCGGCTTCAACGCTGATCACGTCCTGCTGACTTCTTACGAACTCTTTCCCCAGGGTTACGACGAGGTAAGAGGCCGTGAGTTCAACCGGCAGCTGCTGGCGAAGCTGGAAACGTTGCCCGGCGTTGAGTCCGTAAGCCTGGCCAACTGGATTCCGCTGGGTTATTACTTCCGGTCGGACTCCATCCAGCCCGAAGGCTACACGGCGCAGGAGCACGAATCCATGGTGATTCCCAACAGCGTTGTCGGCCCCAACTATCTTCATACCATGCAGATCCCCTTGCTGGCAGGGAGGGATTTTACCGCGCAGGACAACGAGAAGTCGCAATCGATGGTGATCGTCAACCAGTCGCTGGCGGAGCGCTACTGGCCAGGACAGAATGCGATCGGGAAAAAAATCAGCGCCGACTGGTTGAAGGATTCGTTTACTGTGATCGGCGTGGCGCGCAACAGCAGTTATCAGGACCTGGGCGACACCAGCCAGCCTTTCTTCTATCTGCCGTTGTTCCAGTCCTACACGAATGGCCTGGTGATTCACGCCCGGGTGTCCGGTGACGCCATGACCCTGGCGCCCCTGGTGGAGAAGACGGTCCACCAGCTGAATCCGAGTCTCCCAGTCTGGGACGTGAGCACGCTGCGCGAGCATGTGCAGGCGGTCAGCGTCAACTCGCGTATCGCCGGAACATCGGTGGGGGCGTTCGGACTGCTGTCGCTGGTGCTGGCGGCGGTCGGGATCTACGCGGTCATCGCCTATACTGCGCGCCAGCGGACCCGGGAGATCGGCATTCGCATGGCCATCGGCGCGCAGGCTGGCGATATTCGCCGGCTGGTCCTGAGCCAGGGCCTGCGCTTGACAATGATGGGTTTGGTCCTGGGCCTGGCGGTTTCGTTTGCGCTGACGCGCTTTCTGAGGGCCCTCCTTTTCGGTGTCACAGCCACCGACGCTCTCACGTTTGTCAGCGTTGCGGTCTTGTTGTGCGTGGTGGCTCTTGCCGCGTGCTACATTCCCGCCCGCCGCGCCATGAAAGTCGACCCGGTGATCGCGTTGCGGTATGAGTAAGAGTGCGCAAGAAGTTTTTGATGCCTTTACTTCTGTTGCATTTCCGGAGGCGGCCGAAATGCCGGATTGGTAAACATATTCTCCAGCTCTTTCTTGATCACGGGAGAAGTATCGGAAGAAGTTTTAAGCGCGTCAAGGTAGTCCATGATCAATCCATGCTGACGCGACAAGGCGCTCAAGGACCAACCCGCGGCCCCGTAGCCTATTGCCCGGAAAGTGCTGTCATTCATGTCCGGCCTTCGCCCCGAATCAAGGGTCTGCTTAAACTTGACATAATCATCGCCCCAGGCAAGTTCGCTGGCGATGGCACGCACAGGCTCCGGTCTTCCGGTAGCGAAGAACATAGACCATAGCATGTCTTGGCGGCTGCCTATGTCCATGGCCGGTGTCTTATCGAAAGGGTCGGGCGGGTGGATTTCGCGCAACGCGGCTTTGTCATTGTCGTCCAGCGCGCCTACGAGCGATTCCATCTCGTAACCTCCCCAACTCAAGGCGGCGATGGCGTAGGTCCGAACCATCCTATCTTCGCGAGAAAGTTGACTCATCAATTCATCGGCAGCAAATCTATGGGCTTTCAAAGCGGACCCAAAGAAACTAATCGTAGACGGCTGACTTCGTGCCTTTTCGTTGGCCACCACCAGCCGCAAGGCAGGTAGTAATCGTGCCGGGTCTGGTGCAGCATAATAGTACTGAAGCCATTCTTCGGCTTCTCGCAGATCTTTAAACGAAGATCGCTTCCGAACCGTCTCAAAGGTCCTCACCTCGATGGTGCGGCTTTTCAAGGCTACTGCCTTGCCATCGGCTGTGGTTGCCGTGCCCTCCACAGTCGCTCGTCCATCCCGAACGTCTACCGCGGCGCACCATTGAGCCCTGGAAGCAGCCAGACTTACTAAGCTGGCAAGAGGGTTCTTGATTCCAGCTGCATCGAGCGCTTGAGAGACAAAATCACCGCCTTGAGGCTTTATTTGCTTTACGGCCTCGGCTGATTCCGCTGCAAAGACCTGAGGCTTGCCGAGGAAAGTGACTTCGAAAGTGAACTTGGCCTGCTTCAGCAGCTCGAAGCGGCCCTCACCCGTTGCAGCCACGCCGAACCGAATACACTGCCCGGGCTCCACTTGTTCCAACATGGCAGGAGCGTTGATGAGATCCAAAGTCACCGGCCATTGTTGCTGGACAGCTTGCTGCGTCAGCAACACGATCTCATGCCGAATTGTTCCGGGCTCAGGTTTCTTTCCGTTGGGATAGGTGTTCGATTGCGCCAAGGCACTGCACAAAACGCCGGACTGCAACACCGCAATGATTGTGCACCATGCCCATTTCCGCCGCTCTTTATGTCCCACGACACCACTCTTTTCAGATTCGAAATCCTCAGTTTTTCTGACTGTCGCTGGCTTGCTGCGCATGAGACTACTCTACTCTCACTACCTCAGCACTCAAGTCTTTTAACAAAGTCCCCACCTGCTGCATCACCGCTTCCGGTTGCGTGGATTTCAAATTGAACTTGAGCACGCCGCCGGGAGTGAACTGCGAGCCTTTGGTCTCGGCGACGAAGCGGGCCAGGCGTTCCGGCTCGATGGCCGCTTGTTCGGCGAACTTAATCGTCAGGCTCTCGCGTTTACGGTCAATATTCAGTACGCCCACGCGCTCGCACAGCAGTTTCAGAGCGGCGGCCGACAAGAGATGTTGTACTGCCTCGGGTGGGGTTCCGTATCGGTCTTGCAGTTCTTTGCGGACGTCCTCTAGCTGGCTTTCGTCTTCCACACCGGCCGCGCGCTTGTACATGCGCAAGCGTTGATTCTCTTCCGCGATATATTGCGTGGGAATGCGCAGATCAATGCCCAGGTTCAGCGCCACACTGCTCTTCTCGGCTACGGCTTCGCCTTTCAGTTCGCGGATGGCGTGGTCCAGCATGCCGGTATACATTTCAAAACCCACGGCATCAATGTTGCCGCTCTGTTCGCCGCCCAGAAGATTGCCCGCGCCGCGCAGTTCAAGATCGAGCGCCGCAATCTTGAAGCCCGCGCCCAGGTCGGAAAATTCCTTCAACGCCGCCAGCCTGCGCCGCGCGACCGGAGTCAGTTCCTGTTCTGCGGGGACAAGCAAGTACGCGTACGCTCTGAGGTTCGACCGGCCAACTCTTCCTCGCAACTGATACAGTTCCGAGAGTCCGTGACGGTCGGCGCGATTGATGATGATGGTGTTACACAGCGGAATATCCAGGCCGTTTTCAATGATGGTCGTCGCGACCAGGATGTCCGCCTCATGGCGCACGAACGTCATCATTACTTTTTCCAGTTCGCCTTCCGACATTTGTCCGTGGCCCACGATCACTCGCGCCTGGGGCAACATCTCCTGTAGCTTGGCGGCGATCTCATATATGCTCTCCACGCGGTTGTGCACAAAATAGGCCTGCCCGCCGCGCTCCAGTTCGTGCTCCAGGGCGGACTTGACCAGCTTTTCGTCGTAGCCGGCGACCACTGTCTGGATGGCCATGCGGTCTTTGGGCGGCGTCTCAATCACGCTCATGTCGCGCAGGCCGACCATGGACATATGCAGCGTGCGCGGAATCGGAGTGGCGGACATGGTCAGCACGTCCACTTCTTTCTTGAGCTGCTTGAGCCGTTCTTTGTGGCGGACGCCGAACCGCTGTTCTTCGTCCACCACCAGCAGGCCCAGGTCCTGGAACTTGATGTCTTTCGAGAGCAGGCGGTGCGTGCCGATCAGTATGTCCACTTTGCCCTGTTCGACTTTTTCCACGATTTCCTTCTGCTGCTTCGCGGTGCGGAAGCGGCTGATCATCTCAATGGTGATGGGGAAGGCGGCAAAGCGGCGCTTGAAACTTTCATAATGCTGGAAGGCCAGGACAGTTGTAGGCGCCAGCACCGCGACCTGCTTGTTATCCTGCGCGGCCTTGAATGCCGCGCGCATGGCGACTTCAGTCTTGCCATAACCGACGTCGCCGCAGAGCAGGCGGTCCATGGGCAAGCCGGACTCCATGTCGCGTTTGATGTCGGCTGTGGCGGTAAGTTGGTCGTCGGTTTCGTTGAATTCGAACGAGTCTTCAAACTCTTTTTGCCATTGTGTGTCTGGCGGAAAAATGTGGCCCTGCGCGGTTTTGCGCTCGGAGTAGAGCTTGAGGAGTTCGTCCGCCATGTCCTTCATGGCCCGTTTGACGCGCGCTTTGGTCTTGGCCCAGGCCAGGCCGCCCAGGCGGCTCAGCGCGGGCTTCACGCCTTCACCTGACCGGTATTTCTGGATCAGATCGAGCCGGGTCAGCGGCACGTAGAGCTTGGCGGCTTCAGCGAATTCCAGCACCATGAATTCTCCAGTGGTGTCACCCTGCTGGATTTCTTTCAGCCCCTGATACATGCCGATTCCGTGTTCCACGTGGACCACATAGTCGCCCATCGCCAGGTCGCGGAAGTCGGACATGAAGGCCGCTGTTTTGGACCTCTGCCGCTGCGGCCGCGCAGTCACAATTTCAGAATCGTCAAAGAGATCGCGCGCGCCGAAGATCACCAGGTGTGACTCCGGAAGGGCCACTCCGTTCGGTATCGGTGCACGGACGAAAGTAGTAGTCATAAGATCGGCGGCGAAATACGCTGTTTCGTCCAGATACGTCTCGCTGCCATGCACCGGATTTCGGCTGCCCATGCGGAACGGCACCTGGTATTCCATAAAGACGTCCGCCATGCGCTCCATGTCTCCGGTACTGGGTGCGGCAAAGATTACGCGCTGGCCCTGCGCGGTGAGCTTTTTGACTTCTTCCACCATGCCGGGGACCGAGCCGTGGAAGCGCGGCGTGGGCTGGGTGAGGAACTCGATTAGATCGGGTGGTCGGGTGATCGGGTGATCGGGTGATCGGGATTCGCCTGAAGGGTCGTTGGGTGTAGTCTCCGGAGTCTTCCATGCTCGTGCGGCGCCGGCGCCCTCGCCGATGTCTTCTTTCTGTGGCAAACTGCCAATCAAGCCGAGATGTTCCAAGTCCGCGCCTGGCAGTTTGGCAATGAGCTCATTCCATTCTGCCGGCGGCACATAAATGTCTTCTGGTCTTGCCAGTTTACCCACTCCGCTGATCTCGTGGCGTTGCGTGACTTTGTCCCACCAGCGTTCCTGAGCGGCCAGGATGGCGTGTGGTTCGTCAACCAGCACTACAGCATTAGGCAGCAGATCGAAGATGGTGTTCTGCGCGCCGGCGTTGGCGTAGAACTCCCAGCCAGGGAAAATGGTCACGCCGGTGGCGGCCAGAGCGTCGCGCACGGAGTCTCCGGCTCCTTCTATCCGGGAACCGGAGAGGCGTGCGTGGATTTCCGTCAGCAATTCTTCGCGGACCGGCGTCTCGGTCAGCGGGAGGAGAAAGACTTCGTCCACCGGCGCGGCGGAGCGCTGCGTGCCGGGATCGAACTTGCGTATGGATTCAACTTCGTCGCCGAACAGCTCCATGCGCAACGGACGGTCGGCTTCCGGCGGATAAGCGTCGAGCAGGCCGCCGCGCAGCGCGTATTCGCCCGGCATTTCGACCACGTCCACCGCTGTATAGCCGACAGTGTTCAGGTGCTGGATCAGCTCTTCTACATCGAGAGTGTCAGCGCGCCGCACCACGCGCGCCAGCCCCGAGTAGTGCTCGGCTGAACGAAGCCGCATGGCAGCGGCTTCCAGCGGCGCAATCACAATCGTGGCCGCTCGGGTCGAAATCTTCCATAGCGCGGTGGCGCGTTCTTCCTGGATCTCAGGATGCGGCGACATATTTTCAAAGGGCAGCACATCATAGGCCGGCAGCTTGACAACGGATTCCGGATCCGATGCGCCGGTCAATTCACAGAAGGCCTGGACCACAGGAAATACGGCTTCAGCGGCCCGGTTGTCGGCAACTAGCAGGACAAGAGGAACGCCGGCCATGCGTTGCAGGTAAGGAATAAGAAGAGATTTCGCGGCAGGGACCAGACCGGACAGACGCATGCGTCCCGCAAAAGGAACTGACGCCCCCCTGCGCTTGAAATGTACGGCCGCCTGCTGGAAGGCGGCGCTCTTTTCCACGTCCGCCAGCACTTCGCGGACGAAGGGCAAGATCACATGTCTATTTTAGCCGATGGCCAATGGGCCCACTACTCCACAGAGATCGTTGCCGCGAATTCCAAAGATAACAAGAGATATAATTGGCGGCGAATTCTCCGCTGCCGGCCAGCGGAATGGAGGAGATCATGGCAGTGGTAAAGCCCCTGACCGAAGAGAAAGCAGCGGCGGAATTGAAGCCTATTTATCAAAGCATGAAGCAGAAGTTCGGATTCATGCCCAACTTCTTTGGCGTGATGGCCCATAAACCCGAAGTGCTCAAAAACTTTCTGCCGTTCTATGCCGCCGCCACCGGGCCCGGCGCACTGGAGCCAAAGTACAAGGAATTCGCCTATCTCAAGACATCGCTAATCAACAGCTGCGAGTATTGAACCAAGGCGCACACCGCTTCGGCGAAGCGGATCGGAATTACGGCTGATCAGGTTCGCGCACTGCTGTTTTTCCATCGCAGCAACTTGTTCGATGAGAAAGAGAAAGCGGTGATCCACTTTGCCGACCAGGTCACTCGCGGGGCCTCTACCATCCGGGACCAGCATCTGCAGGAACTGCGGAAGTACTTTTCCGAGGAGCAGATTGTTGAGCTGGTCCTGACCGTTGCCGCGGCCAACTTTACCAACCGGGTCAATGACTCGCTGCTGAGCGATCCTGATCTCGGAGAGTAGACGCACGGCCGCCGCCTAAGGGTTCGGATCCACCGGTGCTGGCGCCGAGCGCGCCGCGGGTTGCGGCGCCGGCTGCGCCAGAGGGTCACCGCGATAGACCTTCATCTTATGGATGATTTCGTCCGCAATCAGGCCATAGACGGTCCCGGCGAGTGAATCCACTTTGCCGGCCATCACCACGGTCTCCGTTTCGTGATCGGTTACGGTGTAGTTGAAGTGATTGCTGAACGGGATGCGCCGCACTCTCACCCACAGGTCCGCGCGCTTCGCGTCGGCGGTGATTTGCAGGTCCCAGGCCTTGAACTCTTTTCTGCCCAGCAACGAGCTCTCCAGGTTCTCGCGTTTCATGTAGAAGGTTTCTGAGTGGACGTAGACGCTTCTGGCCCTGGTCACCAGTTCTTTGTTGTCGGGAATACGAGGACGGTTCTGGGCGAATCCAGGCACAGTAACAACACAGATACACAAGAAGAACATTTTGCGGAACATCGGGAACCTCCATTTGCATGGTGACATGCGGTACGAAACTTCGAAAGCGGCAAGGCGCGACATAGAGCGGCATAGAGGGAGAACGGATCGACCTGATGATCGGATGGTTTGTCTGCCGTGCTGTATATTTGTTCATTCAATGGACCGCCAAAAGAAATCTCGTGAGCTCCACGCTCGTGCCTCGCGCGTTATCCCGGGCGGCGTGAACTCGCCGGTGCGGGCATTCAAGGCCGTTGGCGGCGATCCCCTGTATATTGTGCGCGGCAAAGGCCCGCGGATATGGGACGCAGACGGCAATGAATACATTGACTACGTCGGCTCCTGGGGACCGCTGATCTTAGGCCACGCATTTCCTCCCGTGGTGGAAGCTGTGGAGAAGGCCAATCGTGACGGCACAAGCTTTGGCGCCTCTACGCCCATCGAGGCCGAACTGGCCGAGGAAGTTATCAAGGCGTTTCCATCCATCGACAAAATCCGTTTTGTCAGTTCGGGGACCGAAGCGACCATGTCCGCGATCCGGCTGGCTCGGGCCTTCACCGGACGCAAATATATCGTCAAGTTTGAAGGCTGCTATCACGGTCATGCCGACTCCCTGCTGGTCAAGGCTGGATCAGGCGTGGCCACGCTGGGCATTCCCGGGTCCGCCGGCGTGCTGGAGGAGCAGGCGCGATTCACGATCGCCCTGCCCTTCAATAGCAAGACGGCAATCGAAGAAACATTCAGCAAGTTCCCCGGCCAGATTGCCTGCGTTATCGTTGAGCCGGTGGTGGGCAACATGGGATGCGTGCCCCCGAACACAGGTTATTTGGAGTTTCTGCGCCTGCACACAGAGCAGAATGGGGCGCTTCTGATTTTCGATGAAGTCATGACCGGCTTCCGCCTGGCGCTCGGTGGCGTCCAGGAACTGTCGGGCGTAAAGCCTGATCTGACGACGCTGGGCAAGATCATCGGCGGAGGATTGCCCGTAGGGGCCTACGGCGGGCGTGCCGAAATCATGGACATGATCGCGCCGCTTGGGCCGGTCTACCAGGCGGGGACGCTATCCGGAAATCCGCTCGCCATGGCCGCGGGCCTGGCGACGGTCCGCTATCTGGCTGCGCATCCGGAAATTTATTTGCAACTCAGCCAACACGCTTCAACCCTGGTGGATGGCGTGCTTCAAGCCGCCAGGCGCAAGGGCATTCCGTTTTCCGCGAACCAGGTTGGTTCGATGTTCACGTGGTTTTTCCAGTCCGGAAAGGTGGTTGACTGGCAGACTGCTGAAAAATCCGATACGCAGGCGTTTGCCAGGTTCCATCGCGCCATGCTGGAAAAGGGAATTTACCTGCCGCCATCACAATTTGAAGCCGCGTTCCTGAGCGCCGCGCATACGGAAGAAGACGTGCAGAAGACGATTGCGGCGGCGTTCTAAATCCCTATCGCACCATAGTCCGTCTCGGCGTCGGTATCCTGGATTTTTTCCTTTTCATAAGCACGATAGGGATTAATGCGGCCACCGCCACCCAGACGACGACGGCGTAATTCAAATCCGGCGTACACGCCTCCGGCCAGCGCAATCGTCGCCAGTGTGCCGATGGCAAACAGGCGTGCAGGTCTTCCGAGCAGCGACTTGTCAGCGGAAGAAGCCGTAGGTCGGCGAAAACCCAGGGCGTGTTGAAAATCGCGGAGTGACTGTCTCCCACCGCGCTGCAGAGCGCGATACGCATAGAGTGTTCCGTAAGAGACTGGCATGGAGAGGTCCTGTCCGCCGCGGACTACGGTGTGGTCGCCGCCATGCTCCCGCTGGAACTCGAGCAATTCTTCCATGGCGGCTGCCAACGGCTCCGGCCGCGCCCACAGGCAGCGGAAGGCCACGCGTCCGGACTTGTCAATCAGAAAGGCCGCGTTGGGCAGCTTGGAATACCTGCGGTGAATGGAACCATGAAGGTCATCCAACACTACCGGCATCCACAGGTCCTCTTCATCTCGCAGAAACCTGGCCGCCGCTATCTTCTGTTCCATGGAATTGTGCGCAGGGATTCGCTCTCCTGGGTTGGCTTCTCGTGTGTAGTTGAAGATGAACTCAACGTCGCCGTGGAACTGGCCATAGAGATGGTTGATGCCGGGAAGAGAAATCGCGGTCATGGGACAGGTCGCGGAACCAAAGACCAGCAGCACGTTCTTCTTGCCGGCATATTGTCCCAGGCGGATGGCTTCACCTTCGAGCGTGCGGGCCCTGAAGTCCGGAGCATCGGCGCCAGGCTCCGGCCCGGAGAAGGCCGCATTCTCGTTGGCGTGAAGAATTTCACGCGTGAAATGATCGTAATTGTACTTGCTGAAACCCAGCATACCTGCTCCCTGTTGGAAAGGCCCGTCCGGCACACATGCAACCGGCGCCACCGCTGTCTCTAAGCTAAACTGTCCTAAATCTTTTGACCACGATAAAATAGATTTTGTTCCGTCCTACAGCGTTTTTTTCTTCCAGTACGGCCCAGAACAGTCTCTAGGTTTTCTATATGGAGGGTTAGATGGCAGTTTTGAAGGCAGGTGACACTGCCCCGGATTTCGAGCTACCCGCAGTCACGGGCAAGCAGCGGCACAAATTCAAGCTCAGCGAGTTGCGGGGCAAGAAAAACGCCGTGGTGGCGTTCTATCCCCTGGATTGGAGCCCGACTTGAACCAAGGAAATGTCGGCGTACGGCAGCTATCTGCCCAAATTCGCCGCACACAGTGCTCAGGTCGTGGGCATCAGCACAGATTCCATCTACAGCCATCTCGCCTGGCAGGAGAAATCCATCGGCTGGCAGGAATACCCCCTGGCCAGCGACTACTGGCCGCACGGCGGAGTCGCGGACAAATACGGCATCATGCGGGAAGGCGATCCTCTGCCCGGAATCAACGAGCGCGCGGTTTTCATCGTGGACAAGCAGGGAAAGATCACCTTTGCTAGAGTCTATGAACTGGGCCAGGAGCCGGACTATGACGAGCTGGTCGCGGAACTGGGGAAGCTGGCCTAAAGAGAAGATTCCAGTCCGCGATGCATCGCTCATTGATTTTTACGTAATGGAGTGTTGAAGCAGCGCCATGCCTTGGAAACCCTCTCTCGTCTTCTTACTAGCCGGGCTCGGTCCGTTGTCTCTGCTCGCGCAAACAAAACCACAATCGCCGGCCGATTTGTCCAAGGAAGCGGCCGTGGTCGAGCACTTCAATGTACGTGTGCATTTTGAGAACGATGGCACAGGCTTTCGCGAAACCAGCATGGCTGTCCGGTTACAGAGCCAGGCCGGTGTCGAAAGCTTCGGGCAGTTGGTTTTCGGCTATAGTTCCGCCACGGAGAAGCTGGAAGTCAACTACGTGCGTGTGCGCAAGAGCAGCGGAGAAACAGTTGAGACTCCGGCAGCGAATACCCAGGATTTTGCGCCGGAAGTCCTGCGCTCCGCTCCCATGTACAGCGATTACCGGCAGAAGCATGTTACCGTTGCGGGACTGCGTCCGGGCGACCTGCTGGAGTACCAAACGACCACCCGGATTGCAACGGCCCTTACCCCCGGAGAATTCTGGTTTGAGCACCGCTTCCCCAAGGGCATGGCAATCACGGAAGCGCGGCTGGATATTGAAGTACCCAAGGCGCGCGAACCGCGATTGAAGAGCCCCAATCGAAAGTATACGACCGTGGAAACAGGGGAAGTCCGCACATACACGTGGGTGGTCCAGAACGTTACGCCACAGAGGCGCGACTCCCGTGCGAACCAGGACGACGAAGACGAGGACGCGGATGAAATCCCCGATGTCCAGATGACTACTTTCAAAGACTGGCACCAGATCGCGCTCTGGTATGCAAAATTACAGGGCGAACGAGTCGTAGTTGACGATGCCATCCAGAAGAAAGCCGCCGACTTGACCCGCGGAGCAATCACGCAGCAGGAAAAAGCGCGGCGCTTGTACGACTTCGTGGCCAGGGACATTCGCTACGTCAGCCTGTCTTTCGGGATCGGACGCTTTCAGCCGCACTTCGCGGCCGAGGTCCTGCAGGGCAGCTATGGCGACTGCAAGGACAAGCACACGCTGCTGTCCGCACTGCTTAAGGCGGCTGGAATCCAAAGCTATCCTGTCCTGATTGGCTCGGAGCGAAAACTGGATGAAGAGATCCCGTCACCGGCGCAGTTTGATCACGTAATCACCGTGGTACGGATTGACAAGGACAAAGACCTGGTCTGGCTCGACGCCACCGCGGAAGTCGCTCCGTACGGGCTGATCTTATATCCTTTGCGGGACAAACAGGCAGTCGTCGCGTCCGATGACGCCAACGGTGGTCTGCGGCGGACGCCCGCTTTATCTCCGGTAAAGAACTCGTTGGCGTATACCATGGATGGCAAGTTGTCCGAATCCGGAGCGCTGGACACCACCATTGACCTCGCCGCCGCAGGCGACAGCGCGGTGCCTTTGCGCATGGCTTTTCGAAGCACGGCGCAGGCCGACTGGCAGCGATTGGCCGAAGCGCTTTCATGGATTGATGGACTGCCGGGCCAAGTCAGCGACCTGGACGTAGATGCCCTAGAAGACACAGCCAAGCCGTTCCACCTGCGCTACAAGTACCATCAGGATTCCTACTTCCCGGTGCCTAGCGCCGGGGCAGCATTTCTGCCGTTCCCGCGGTTGCGCTTTTCCCGGTTGCCCAAGAAAAAATCGAATGAACCATTGGACATTGGCCCGGTTGGCGAGATGCGCTACAAGGTACATCTGCAATTTGCGAACAACTATACGTTCGCCCTGCCGCCCGAGGTCAGATTATCGCGCGATTACGTCGAGTATTCTTCCACGTTCCAACTGGCCGAAAGCGTGCTCGAAGGCGAGCGGACGCTGACGGTAAGGGCCAGCCATCTTCCGGCCACGCGCCGGCCCGACGTGGAATCCCTGCGCAGCGTAGTCACGGACACCGTGGGACAGAGCCTGGCGTGTACCATCCGGCCCGTATCAAGGACCTCTGCAACGGCCGCACTGCCGGAAGGCACAAAGCCCGCGGAGTTGCGCAAAGCCGGTCTCAAGGCGCTGCAGGAAAGAGATTTCAAAACCGCCTCTGAGCTTCTCAAGCGCGTGGTGGAACAGGAACCGACCAGCACAGACTCCTGGGACGACCTGGGCCAGGCCTATGCCGGACTCGGCAGGCATGATGAGGCCGCTGCCGCTTTCCAGAAGCAGATCACGGCCAACGCTTTCCATAAGCGCGCTTACAACGATCTTGGCGCGGAACTGCGCCAGCAAGGCAAGTACGAGGAGGCGCTTGCGGCATACGCCAAGCAACTGGGGAACAATCCTATAGACCACACCGCCAGCAGAAACCACGCCCTGCTGCTCTTGCAGCTCAAAAAACAGAAAGAAGCCCTGGCCGAGCTTGAGGCGCTGACCGCCGCTCCCCCGGAAGACCCGGAACTCGAACTGGCACTGGCCCAGCTTTACGCCGCCACGGGAAATGCGGCCAAGTCACACGACCTGCTGGTCAAAGTAATCGGCAGCACGTCTCCCGCTCCCAACGGCGATGTGTATGCCGTCGCATTGCGCGATGACATTAACGCAGATGACACCTTGAACGCCGCCTCGAAGATTCTGCAGGACATCGGCGACCAGTTCGATGAAGGGGCGTTTGAGGAAGACTCGCCCGAAACGTTTTCCACGATGCAGTTTGTGGCTCTGGAATGGGCAAGAACCGGCTGGGCCAAATCACTCAAAGGCGAAACGCCGGAGGCGGTCCGTTATTTGAATGCCGCCTGGAACCTGGGCCAGTCCGGCACGGTGGCCAACCGGCTGGGACGCGTCTATCAAAAAGCCGGACCGGCCACCAACGCCAAGCACCTGCTGACGCTGGCGATTGCGGCAGGAGGCGCGGAGACGGAGAATTCCCGTGCGCTGCTGCTCAAGCTTGGTGGCAATGCCGACACGAAGTCCGCGCAGACGGAGTTAAGCAATTTCAGCACGGTGAAAGTTCCCGCACTGACGGGGAGAAAAGGTGAAGCCGAGTTCACGCTGGTGTTCGACGGATCCAGCAAGCCGGACCGCGCGGAGTACCGCTCGGGTGATGACAGCTTGCGTTCGGCCGGACCGGCGCTCATGGAAGCCACGTATCCGGTGACTTTTCCCGATCGTTCCTCGATCAAGATCGTTCGCAGAGGCTTGTTGTCTTGCGGTCCTACGGGCTGCTCCGTGATGCTTCGGCCGCTGGACAGTGTGCAGCCAATGCCCTTCGCAGGTTTGCCCGCATCGCGCCGCTAGATTGCGACTGAGGAGATCCCTGGCTTATTTTCTTTTTCTTGGTTGATGCAGTTTTCCCTGAGCTGGCGAAATGTTTGGCTATCTTTACAACGCACTGTCTTTCCTATTGTCTCGGTGGTGGCCTGTTGCCGATGGCCAGATTACGGCAGTCGACATCGAGCGAACGGGCGACCGGGATCAATACGTACGACTCTCCGTCGCCTATAAGTTCTCCATTGGCGACGACGGCCCGTACACGGGCGAGAACTCCTGGATTCCCATGATGGCGTGGAACCAAGTGAGTGCGATGCGCAAAGTGCGACGCAGACTTCACCTGCGCCAACGCGTAAAGGTGCGCTATCGTCGCAACGATCCCAGCGTGAATACTTTGGATGGTGGCGTGGGCAAACTGCTGCGGCCTGAAGGCTTTTAGCTCTTCTTCTTTTTCCTGCCCGTGGCGGTTGTGCCCTTCACCGGCCTGTCCGGCCCGGCCTTCTTCTGCACGTCTTCGATGACCTGGCTGAGTTCGTCGGGTTTGGTCACTTCCCGGGACTCGGTGTTGCTGACAACGAAAATCGTAGGCGTAGAACTGACTCCGATCTTCACTCCGAAGTCGTGGTCCGCAACCACCTTGGCCTTGAGTTTACCCTGGGGGTCGCTGACGAAGGGAAGCGCAACGTGGTTGTCGTCAGCAAACTTCTGCACCCACTGCTGCAAGTTGCCCGGATAGATCGAAGGCTGGTTCCGGAAAAGGTAAGCCCGGAAGTCGTTGCCCAGCTTTTCTGACTTGGCGTCAAAGAAGCGTGCCCAGATCGCCGCTTCAAACGACCAGGGGTGGCTCGGCCCCAGCGGGAAATCGCGCAACAGAACGGGGACGTGGTGCTCGTTGGCCGTGGCCCAGACCCGCGGGTAGTTTATGGCGCAGGATGGACACTGCAGATCTTCAAACATCACCACCGCTACCTTCACGCCAGCCGGAGGCTTCAAGGAAGACCCGTCAGCGGCGCGGGCGGAGACAGAGAGAGCGATCAGGACAGTCAAGAAAAACGTCTTGGCAAAAAGTTTCATAGCTCTTTAAGGGACAACACCAGTAATAACACCGGATATTCCTATTTTACTCTACGGCCTCCGAAGTGTAGTGCCGGCGTGACCGCTGCGCGAACTGTGAAACGGACGGAAACCGTTCCGGGATATGAGTCACTACTTACTATCTGTGGTAGTAAGTAACGCTCCAGAATAGCCTGATTGTGCACCATGAGTATTGTATTCATAAGAAAGCACTTGCAAGCTGCTGCGGCAACCCTTGGCGCTGTCCTTTTCTCGTTCGCGGCATTCGCCCAGCTCCCGCAAGGGGCGTTGCAGGGGATTGTCCAGGATGCGACCGGCGCCAGGATCAAATCGGCCAAGGTTGTGGTCCGGGCCAGCGGATTCTCGTTCCTGCGCGAGGCCAAGACCGACAGCCAGGGAGAATTCCGCCTCGAAGACCTGCTGCCCGGCGCGTACAAGATGACGGTCACTGCCACGGGTTTTGCGCGTGCCCAATCCGAAGTGCGGATCGTCGTAAGTTCCACGCGAGACACGGTTGTCACCATGACGCCCGCTGCCGTGCAGCAAGACGTGAACGTCGAGGGCCAGGCCTCCTCCATCACCACGCAGCCGATCGACATGACCAGCACCGTGCACCAGAGCGTGATCACTGCCCAGGACCTGGAGACTATTCCGCTGGCCCACCGCAGCTTTGCCAACATTGCCTATCTTGCTCCCATGACCGAACCGGTCGAGCCTTCCGACCCCACCAAAGCGCGCATTACGGCGGTTTCCTTCGGCGGCAGTTCCGGCTTGAACGTTGATCTTTCCGTGGACGGCGGCGACAACAATGACGATTACATTGGCGGCTTCCTGCAGAATTACTCGCCGGACGCCATGCAGGAATTCACGGTCCGTACCGCGCAATTCGATGCCGATACGTCGCGGACCAATGGCGGCTCGGTCATCATCAGCACGCGCCGCGGGACCGACGACTGGCACGGCGACCTGGCTGCGTATTATCGCAATCAAGACTTGAATGTGCGGAATCCCCTGGACAATCCCTCACCCAATCCCAAGCAGCCTTTTTCGAGGGAAAACTACGTGGGCGCTCTCGGCGGGCCGCTGGTGCGGGACAAGCTGTGGTTTTTCTCGTCGCTCGAATACATCAACGAAGCAGCCAGCGTGGGATACAGCAACCAGAGTCTCACCGAATTCAGCGCCCTGTCCCAACTCGCTGCCGCCGGGCAGATTCCAGGGGTGACTTCCATTGCGGTTCCTGCGTCCGTAAGCACGCCTTTTCATGACACTCTGTTTTCAACACGGTTTGATTTCAAACAGTCAGAACGTTCGCAGTGGTTCCTGCGCGGCGCATTTGACCTGAACCAATCGAAAAACGACCTGGTGCATGAAGGCGCGCTGCCTTCCACCGGGTTTAGGACCACGTCCCACTACTTCAGCGTGCTGTTGAACAACCAGTACGAATTCACACCGGACTGGATCGGCGATTTTGTCTTGCAGATGAGCGGCTTTGATCACGTCAAGGTACGCAATTCAGACCTCGGGTTTGGGCTGGCGTTTCCCTTCAGCTCGACCGTTCTGACCACCTCAGGGTTTGAAACTTTTGGCGATAACCAGTTCCTTACGCCCATCACGGCTTTCCCGATCAATCGGGACCAGCAGAAGTACCAGTTCCGCTATGACTTTGCGCATTCCAGCGGAAGCCATTCGCCGAAGTTCGGCGTCAACTTCATTCACGAGCCGGTATTGAGCGGCAGGCTGGCTGACAATGTGGAGCGGACCATCCAGTTCACCTCACTGAACCCGTCCGATTTTGTGAGCAGCGGGCAAAGCCTCACGCCATTCTTTACTTGCGACCCTACTCTGGCTCCTCATGATCCCGGCGCCTGCCCCGTAGATGGCTCAGGAAATCCGCTGGCCATTATTAGCGACCATCCCGCCGGCGGAGGCCGCTTTGCCCAGAACGTCCAGCGGCTCGGTTTGTACGCGCAGGATTCCTGGCGGGTGCGCCGCAATTTCACGGTGAACTATGGGCTGCGTTATGACACCACGTTCGGCCTGTTCAATTCCAATGGCGCCGACCAGAACTCCAATCCGGCAGTGGCAACTATTGTGGCGCAAAAGCTGACGTTGCCCCGGGGCGTTCCCCATGACTATCGCAAAGCCTTTGCTCCGCGGCTGGGAATAGCCTGGTCGCCGGGAAAAGGCGGCAACACCGTGTTCCGCGCAGGTGCGGGTCTCTATTTCAACGATCTCGCGCAGAATGGCTGGACAGATGCTTTCCGCGCCGTAGATCCCGGAGCGTCACTGCTGGTCGCGGGCAATCAGGGCGCCATCATTGATCCGAATTACCACGCGCCTTATGCTCTTCAGGCCACTACCAGCTTCGAACACGCGTTCAACAAAATCTGGAAGCTGACGATTCAGTACGAACACCAGCAGGGCGTCCACCAGTACCGGCGTTATCAATACACGGCACAAGACCCGGTCCTCGCGCCCAATGGCACGTTGCCAAGCACCGCCCCGAATATCGCTGTTTTCCGCACCGACAATCGTTCCCGCTATGACGGTCTGGCTTTCGTTGTCAATCACAGCCTCTCCAAACGGTTTGAGATGACCGCGCATTACACCCTGGCCAAGGCCACGACCTGGGGCGCAAATGTCGGCGAGTTGTTCGACTACGTGAACGGCGTTACCAGCGTGACCAATCCTTTTGGCCCCGGCGACCATGGACCGTCCGGTGAAGACGTAAGACATCGTTTTGTGCTGGCCGGCACAGCGCATCTGCCCTGGAGTTTTGACGTGAGCACGCTCTCGCAGTTTGAGAGCGCGCGGCCTTACACCCTGGGCACATCGGTGGACATCAACGGAGACGGCGTGCCCACGGACCGCGCCGTGGTCAATGGACAGCAAACTTCACTGAATGAGTTCCGCGGGGTGCCGCTGGTCCAGGTGGACCTGCGCGTCAGCCGCAAGATCCGGATCACGGAGCGAACGTCGCTCACGCCCTTTGCCGAGTTTTTCAACCTGCTCAACCGGCAGAATCCCGGCAACAACTTTGTAACGAACATCGGCGCGCTTTCTGTTCCCACCAATGAAGTCGCCGCCGGCAACGTGACCGACATCTGCCTGGATGCTGCTTGCGCCGCCACGCGCCCGATCCGCAGCTTGAAAGACCTGCGAACGCCCGCCGGCGCTCTAGGAGACTTCTTTGGGCCGGGGACCACCGTGGGTATGCCGTTCGCGGCACAGTTTGGGTTGCGATTTATTTTTTAGATTCTGTTTACCGCAGATCTACGCGTGAAAAACGCAGATCGGAAATTAGCCGCGAATTGACGCGAATGCGCGCGATCCCGAATAAAGCAATCGGCCCTTTGTTTATTCGCGTTTTTCGCGTTAATTCGCGGCTAACTGGTCCTTGCTAAATCCGGGACCGCAACAAACTTCTTGCCTTCCGCTGAATATTTTCCCAGAAGCATGCGAGTAGCTTCGACGGTGTACTTGCGGTCGGTCCCAAAGCCCCGGTGACTGCCGTCGTGCAGCAGGGCGATTTCGCCGCGCGGGGTCCTGTGAGAATCAATCTCACTCGTGACCCTCTTCACGATTGCGTCGGAAGACTCGGCGCTCCAGTCGTAGGACGTCACCGACCACATGACCGGCGTCATTCCGAGCGAACGCACAGTCTTCAGAACTACCGGGCGTCTTCCGCCAAAAGGTGGCCGGAACAACAGTTGGCTGGAGCCAACGGCATCCTCCAGCACCTTGCGGCAATCTTCCAGTTCCTGGCGCACGCGCGACGCGGAGACCAGAGCCAGGTTGGGATGATTGTAAGTGTGGTTGCCAATCGCGTGGCCGGCGGCTTCAATGGCCCGCGCAATGTCCGGCCGCTGACGGACGTATTTTCCGATCAGGAAAAACGTGGCCTTTGCTTCATGCTTGGCCAGCACGTCAAGCAGGCGCAATGTATGCGGATCATTCGGGCCGTCATCATAGGTGAGCGCCATCTGCCGGGAATCAGAACCATGGACCAGCGTGCGGCCGTAGAACTGGGATCCCGGCGCCATGGTGGCGTATCCGGCATAGCTCACGGCGGCCGCCGCGGCTGCTCCCGCTGCTAAAACAGTCCACATAGAGAATCAACTCTTGATTTCACGCACCGCCAGCCCGGAGTCTTTCGGCAGATAGCTCTTTTTTCTGAACCAGTCTTCCATGTCCTGCCGCAGCCGATCCAAAGGCACGCGCGAACCTATCTCCATAAGACCGTCGGCGACGGGAAGCGTGTCATCAAAGATGGGATCATTGGTGAAATTGCGCATGGCAAAGTTGTCCAGCCATTTCAGGGGACAGGGGAGAAATCCCTTCTCCGTTTTGTATGCGACGCTGATTTTCCGAGAGTACATGTACGAAAGTAACCGGCATCAAAACAGTAAACCATGCATTCTACTAGGTGACAGCTTTCCCCATGTCTGGCCGACACTCACCAACGGGAAGCCGCGAGCTAGAAGAGCGCCTGAAAGCCCTCGGCGAAGAGATCACGGTCTTGCACCGCGAGCTCAGCTGGATGGCCCTGCAATCGCCCAGCGCGCCGCTGGCGCAAGTCATGGGAGACCTCGACATCGGCGTCATGACCCATTTCAAGTCCGCCGTGGACAGCATGAGAGATCTGGTCTGGAAATATCTGGACGCCGCGGCCAAAGTGCAACCCGAGCGTCTCCACGATGCCATGCATTCCGAACAACTGCTTCGCGGGACCCAGCTTCAGCAACTGCTGCGGGAGCGGCTGGTGTATTCGCCCGGCAAGCAGGCCGAAAGCTTTGTTGACATAATAAGCGTTGCCATTCAGCACATGCTTGAGGGAAAGACCGTCATAGAGATCCCGGCCCCGAAGGACGTCGATCAAAAGCCTTATGACGTCCCACAAAGCTCCGCTAAAGCGTCCTAGCCGCTCTTACTTCTTGCGCAACCCGGGCCCGGCGGCGCGAATATTTTCCGGAGCTTCGAATTTTTCAAAGTTCTTGGCAAAGCGCGCGGAAAGGTCGGCGGCGGCGCGGTCATACGCGGCTTTGTCGGCCCAGGCATTGCGCGCGTTCAGGAACTCCGGAGGAACTCCGGGGCACGCCTTCGGGACAGTGAACCCAAACGCCGGATCGGTTTCAAATTCCTCCTGGTTGAGCGTGCCTTCGACTGCCGCCCGCACCATGGCGCGCGTGTAAGCCAGCTTCATGCGTTTGCCCATGCCGTACGGCCCGCCGAACCATCCGGTATTGACCAGCCAGCACTGCGCACTATGCTCCTGCAGCCGGCGGCCCAGCATTTCGGCATAGACTTTGGGCCGCAAGGACATGAAGGGCGCCCCGAAGCAGGTGGAGAAGTTTGGCTGCGGCTCGGTAACTCCGGCCTCTGTGCCCGCGACCTTGGCGGTGTATCCGGAAAGAAAGTGGTACATGGCCTGATCGTTTGAAAGCTTGGAAATCGGCGGCAGCACGCCAAATGCGTCGGCAGTAAGGAAGATCACGTTCTTGGGATGGCCGCCGAGGCCGGGAATGATGGCGCCGTCAATGTATTCCACGGGATAAGCGCAGCGTGTATTTTCGGTGCGGCTCTGATCGTCATAGTCGGGAACGCGGGTCTCGGGATCGAGCGTCACGTTTTCCAGAACGGAGCCAAAGCGGATGGCGCTCCATATTTGCGGCTCGTTTTCTTTCGAGAGCTTGATGCACTTGGCGTAACAGCCGCCTTCAAAATTAAAAATACCGCTGGGACTCCAGCCATGCTCGTCGTCGCCAATCAAGAGGCGCTCCGGGTCGGCCGAGAGCGTGGTTTTGCCCGTGCCGGAGAGACCAAAAAACAGCGCCGTCTGTCCATCCTTGCCGGCATTCGCCGAACAGTGCATGGGGAACACGTTGTTTTGCGGGAGCAGGAAATTCATCACGCCGAAGATGGACTTCTTCATCTCGCCCGCGTATTTTGTCCCGCCGATCAGCACGATCTTCCTGCTGAAGTTGACAATGATGAACGCTTCCGTGCGGGTGCCGTCACGCTTCGGGTCGGCCTGGAATTCCGGCGCGGAAACAATCGTGAACTCGGGGTGATGCGTCTTCAGTTCTTCGTTCGCAGGGCGGACAAACAGGGCGCGGACAAAAAGATTGTGCCAGGCGTACTGGTTGATGATCCGGATCGGCAGCCGGTACTTTGCATCGGTCCCGGCGAACAGGTCCTGGACGTAAAGCTCGCGGCCGCGCAGGGACCCCAGCACGCGTTCGAAAAGCGCGTCGAACTTCTCCGGCTCGAAGGCAAAGTTAATGTCACCCCAGTTTACTAAGCCGGCAGTGATGGGGTCTTTGACCGTAAACTTGTCTTTGGGAATGCGCCCGGTGTATTTCCCCGTGTAGGCCACCAGCGCGCCGTTGTCGGCAAGCTGGCCCTCGGCGCGCCGGATGGCATGTTCCGCCAGGAGTCCGGAATGCAGATTGCGGTGGACCGGATTCGTTTTGAGCAGCGCTTCCAATGCGGCAGCGGTATCCAGGACTGGTAGGGTTTGCGCCATGATCGAAAATCTCCTGTTCCCAAAGCCCGGAACGCCGCAGCGCGCGGCGCTGGCAAACGGGGTTTGGTTTGGTTGAGGACTAGGCCGAGTTCAAAAGTGCGCCCTGAGGCGCTCCTACTTCTTCGAGGACCGCGTTCAAATGCTTGAGCGTTTCATCCACCGTGAGCATGTACATCTCCCGCCCGTGCTCATAGCTTCCGGACTCAATGGCTGTCTTCAGGAAACGTCCGGCCGCCTGAATGGCGAGCGGATCGGTGATGACGCGGCCCGTGCGCCGCTGATATTCCACCCAGGCGGGATGCGGAAGCGCAATCCACACTGGCCGGCCGCTGACGGAGAATTTGATGTCTACGGCATCGGCATGGCGGGTAGCTACGGCCACAATCAGGGCCTGGTAAACGCCGTGCAGTTTCTGACCGGTCCATCGGTCGCTAGCGTGAAAGTCCTCGTACATTCTTCATAAAACTATATCGAAGCGTGCTGGGAGCAGCAAGCTTGGCAAGATGGAAGTGGTTTTGCTGAGAGACGACCAAAACCGGATTGTCAAGCGGGACCATAGGGCATGGGCCATACAATGACCTCTAGCGGGGCACAGGAAACCAAATGAACACTATGCGGGCAGTATGGATCGCACGGTTTGGCGGTCCGGAAGTCTTGGAAGTGCGTGAAGTTGGTAAACCAACATTCACCTCTGACCAGGTGCTGGTCCGGGTGCGGGCCTCCGCGCTCAATCGTGCTGACTTGTTGCAACGCCAGGGAAAATATCCGGCGCCGGCCGGATCGCCGCAGGAAATTCCGGGGATGGAGTTTGCCGGAGAAGTTGCAGAAACCGGACCTGAAGTTCGCACTTGGAAGCCGGGACAGCGCGTTTTCGGTCTGCTGGGCGGCGGCGCACAGGCTGAATATGTTGTGACTCATGAGCGCTTGCTCGCGGAGATTCCGGCGAACCTGGACTGGGCAGGAGCCGCGGCGGTGCCGGAAGCGTTTATTACTGCGCATGATGCCCTCTGGATCCAGGCGGCGTTGCGCCCCGCGGAAACCGTGCTGGTCCATTCCGTAGGCAGCGGAGTTGGCCTAGCGGCGACGCAACTGGTCCGCGCCATGCAGGCTGTCCCGTATGGCACCTCGCGCACTGCCGACAAGATTGCCCAGGCGAAGCAATACGGGCTGCAAGAGGGACTGGTGGTCCGCGAGAATTTCGACGACCTGGTCGTCGCAGCCGGAAAATGGACTGGCGGAAAGGGCATCAACGTGGTGCTTGATCTTGCCGGCGGACCCTATGTGAAAGCCAGCCAGAAATTAATGGCCCTGAAAGGCCGGATGCTCCTGGTGGGAAGTGTGGCCGGCGGAAGTTATGAACTCGACTCGCGGTACGTGATGGGCAAACGCCTTCAAGTCCGGGGTACGGTCCTGCGCGCCCGCAGTCTGGAAGAAAAGATCCAGGCCACCCAGGCCTTTGCCGCGGAAGTCGCGCCGCTGTTCGCGGCAGGCGTGCTTCGTCCCACGATAGACAGCACTTTCAAGATGGCGGACATTGCCAGGGCGCACGAGCGGCTGGAGTCCAACCAGACGTTCGGCAAGGTGGTGGTAGTAATGGAGTGAGACGGGTCAGCGAGTTTCGTGTGTGCAGTAGAACAAATACGCCGGAAGGATGTTGCGCACTTCGAATTCCCGGCAAACCTGGCCAAACGCAGCGCGCAGGTAAGGCAGCGCTGTACGGGTGAATTGATATACCAGGACGGCCCCGTCGGGACGCAATGCCGCCCGTGATTCCCGCACAATGACTTCCCGGACCGCGTGCGGCATGTTCGTGAAAGGAATACCGGAGAGAATGTAGTCCGTGCCGGCGAGGCCCAGACTGGCCAGGTTCGCCTGGACACTCTCCGCCGACCCGTGCACCACGTGCAGCCGTGGATCAGGAAACGTTCGCCGCAGATAGCGGACAAAGTCCTTGTTCATTTCAAAGACCACCAGCCGGGCGTCCGGCGACATGCGTTTCAGGATGTGCGAGGTGATCGTGCCCACGCCGGGACCATACTCCACAATCGTCCGCGCGCGCGCCCAGTCAACCCTTCCCATAAGGCGGTCCACCAGGAACCGGGAACTTGGAATCAGCGAACCCAGCATCTTGGGATGCTGCAGGAAGTTTTTGGCAAACAAGAGGGTCTCTTGCCTGCGTGACGTTGCAGGCGGGAGCACGGTCTCCTTGCGCTCACGGTGATTTTCAATGGCCAGGTGCAAAGCCACATAACCATACTCAATTGCCGCGTAAGATGCAAAGGCACGGTAGATCAAACCCCGGGGAACGCGCGACCCTGTTATGATTTTGCACTGTTATATGAAGCCATCCAAGATCGGCTCGGCCATCGCCTTCATCACTGCCTTTGCCTTGTTGCTGCCGCCCGTATCGCATACGCAAACGGCACAAGGTTCTCCTTCGCCACAGGATTCGCAACAGCCGGAGAAGTTGTCCACCGTCCTGCGGGCGAACACGCGCCTGGTGGTTTTGGACGCTATCGCCGTTGATGAGCGCGGGAACCCGGTTACCGACCTCAAACAGGAAGACTTCACGGTCCTGGAAGACGGCAAACCGCAAAAGATCAGCAGTTTCAGCTTCCAGCGGCCCACAACTGCCGCGCCGCCAGCCCGCAGTCTGGCGCCGGGCGTGGTGACCAACGCTCCTCAGTACGGCAGCAGTTCTCTCAACATCATTTTGCTGGACGCCATTAACACGGATTTTTCCAACCATGCTTACGCGCAGGACATGCTGATTAAGTATCTGGAGACAGGTCCCGCGGTCCAACCTACCGCGGTGTTTGCGCTGGAAGGCAAGCTGACGATGTTGCATGATTTCACCACGGACACCAGAGCCTTGCGCGATGCGGTGGCCAATTTCAAGCCGCAAGGACCCACTCACATCGCCACCGTAGAGGCTGCGGCTTCTCCCTTCAGCCGCAGAGGATCGTTTCAAACCAGCCCCCTTGGCCGCACCGTCACTTTCAACGCGATGACTTTTCTCGCCAAAGCTCTGGCCGGATATCCGGGACGGAAGAACCTGATCTGGCTTTCCGAAGGTTTTCCCATCAGCCTCTTTCCCGAAGTAAACATGGACGGCGGAACTGCGATGATCGAGGACTACTCGCCCCTCGTGGAAAAGATCGCGGACGACTTGATGAATGCTCAAGTGGCCCTCTACCCCATTGACGCTGCGGGAGTTTCCATCAATGACCGCTTTTCCTCCCGTACCGCCATGGTCAGCATGGCGCAGCGCACCGGCGGCAAGACCTTCTATAACCGGAACGACATTGACATGGGCGTGCGCACCAGTATTGACGATGGCGCCACCTACTACAATCTCACGTACTATTCCCAGAACCATAACTGGGACAACAAATTCCGCCACGTCGAACTCAAGCTCGCGCGCTCAGGCGTCCATCTGCGCTATCGCGAGGGATATTACGCGCAGGCGCCTGACACCAAGGAAGATCCAGCCTCACTCGCCCGGGAGTTTACCGAGGCCATGCTGCTTGACGCGCCGCCTTCCACGGGCGTGCTGTTCCAGGCAGCGGCCGTCTTGCCCGCCGGCCAAGCGGGAAATAATGTTGCGGTCAACTTTGCGGTGGACCCGCATACGCTCTCGTTTGAACGTGACCAGGACGACTTGCAGCACGCGGACGTAACGTGCTCCGTCGCGGCGTATCCATCCAAGGGTGACACTGTCCGGACCGAACATAGAGTAAAAGCCGCCTTCAAGGCAGATGTCTACCAACAGGTGCAGCGCAGCTACTTTCCCTGCAAGAACGCCCTCACTCTCAAACCAGGCAAATACCGGCTGCGTTTGGGCGTTCTTGACATGACCACGAATTCGATTGGGACCACAACAACCCAGATCACGGTACCGTGATTCCGCGGTTTTGTTCCCGCGAGTGAAAAGGTGACGCCCTCAAATGACGCTCTGGGCCACATAGCCCGTTCAATTTTCCAGCGCCCCGGCCAGTTCTTCCCATTCCGCCAGGCGGTCTGCAAGTTCCTGCCGCGAGCGTTCCAGCAGGCTGGTTTGCAGTAATGTCTCTTCCGCGCTGACGAAGCTTTGCAACGCGCGCTCTGCCTGCGCTATCGCCGCCTCCAGACGCGCAACTTCTTCTTCCACTTCCTTGTAGCGCTCCTTCATTTGACGAAGCTTGATGG
>Ga0210407_10000433_pt1 | contig 47562 bp, 85 predicted proteins | sample IncBWC27MmetaG_FD_150860 | JGI IMG/M metagenome (GOLD analysis project Ga0210407, IMG submission 150860) | Forest soil microbial communities from Barre Woods Harvard Forest LTER site, Petersham, Massachusetts, United States - Inc-BW-C-27-M | ecosystem: Environmental > Terrestrial > Soil >...
GTAATGCTCGTATTGCGAGGATTGGACGAAGCATCGCGTATGCGCGAACTGCCCGAAGATGCTGCCGCCCGGCTTGTCGCCAAAGATGCCTTCCAGCTTTTGCAGAAGGCGCATTTCGTTTTCGGGGACGTACAGCCAAGCTTTTTTATTGTGGGTGTAGCAAAGGTTTATAATTAGATTGAACAGGAACGTACTCTTGCCACTGCCGGGGTTTCCTGTCGTGACAACGAGCTGGGTCGGATAAATTTTTAGGATTTGATCCAGTTCGGCATAGCCAGTCCCCATCGCGCTTTCAGACCATGGCGCAAGCTGAGGAAGATCAGCCAGGGCGTAGTAGCCGGGGATTCCATGGCGCGGAAATGGAAGCGGTTTGTTCATACGAAATGTCCTCTCCATGCTGGTTTTTCAGATGAGATTTCAAGAATGCCCTCAGCCCGATCCTGAGAAAGAAAGCGGCAAGCGTGAACAGCCTGAAGCGTTGGGTTTTGTTTGAGGTGCTTTTTGTACGGCTCTATCGCCTGGCAGGCTGCATGCCGTCGCCCAGGATCTAGCTTCATCCACTCCCGCCAAGCCTCTTTTTTCGACATTATCCCGGTTCTCGGAAAGGGTTTCCAAAAGGAGGTCTCAAATTCTTCCGAGTATTTTTCCATGGTCCGTGTTCGCTTGGGAACCGGACAAGATTCTTTCTTTCCTTTCCTATCCCCTCCCTTCCCCTCCAGGCCTATTGATAGAGATTCATCGCTAGGAATAGCTACGATTTGCGATTGTTCTGAAAAAGGAGCCGGACAAACCTTATATTTGCTAGGATTATCAATCTTCTGATGCTTAGCCCAACCCGTGATCTCGAAATATTCTTTGTCGTTTGCGGAGTAGAACAAAATAAGTCCGTGAGAACTAAGTTCGTTCAGCATGTCCTGTATGTCGGCACCGGAAAGCTCGTCACCCGGCATTACCTGGGCCTTGATGGTTCTGGGAGCGACGGGAGCGCGACCAAAATCGTCAACGAAATTCCATAGGCCAATGAACAGCAGCCGCGTAACAGGCTTGCAATCCATGATCTGCTCGCTGGTCCAAAACTCAGGCTTAATCGTGCGGATGCGGGCCATGCTAAGCCGCGTCCCCCATATAAGCCCTCACAGCTTCAGCTATGATTGTCTCGGGCCTCTTGTGCGACTTCATCGCCTCTGCAAACAAGGCGACCGCCAGCGTGCCCTGTAGCGGCACCGAGAAGGTTACGGGCTGAAGTCGATCGGTGATCCGGGCGGTTACGTCACCAAGTTTTTGCCATGTGTCCGTCATTGTTCCCCGCGCCAAAAATAGAATGAATGGTTACGCGAACGCCTTCTACGGCCTCGCTCCATGACGCACGAACGCTACGAACTATTGATCCATCGTCAGCCTGGATAATCCCGTGCTTGACGAGCAAATCTTCCGGTGCCTTCAATAGGTTGGTGATGTCCCTCTTTCGGTTGTCGCGCCCTTCCTGAAACTCGAAGGACAGAACAACCGGGCCAACGACTTTAGAAGGCCGCTGGCGCAGTATCTCGTTTCCTGCTTCCATGATCCATGAGTCGTATCGCTGCGAACGGAAGCGGCCGTACTTTCCGTTGACGAAAAGATTGTTAACGCTAGGTGGGAAAGGCAAATTGATGACGGTCACTGGGGACCATACGCCAGTGTTGGCGCCCCCTGATGCTTCCAATCCCAGATGAACCAGGCGTGGTTGAACGATGGCGATCCGGTCGAGTCTTCGAACCACCTAATTCGCTTGGTCAGGACCAACTTGCGTGAGAATGCGGTATGGCCGGCGAAGAGATTGCCCCTTGTCCGAGCATGGTCGAAGTCAGTCCGTAGCAGCATTGCAACCTGCCCAAAGCTGGGCTGCATAAGGGCTATCGAGCGCTGAATGAAATCGGCTGCTTGGCCATACGGTGGATTCGTAATTATCGCGTCACAGCCGCAGGGCGGTTCTGTGCTGAAAAAGTCTTGGCCTTCATGGATATCGCTGCCGACTATTTCCGCGTCCAATATACCAAGCGCGCGCACCATCTTGCCGCTGCCTGAAGCTGGTTCCCAGACGACAGATGGAGGTCGCATTCCGGCATCTAACAACGCCATCGTCACCCATTCCGGGGTTTCGTACAGGTCGCGCTCTTTGCGCTCAAAGCCGCTGTCCCTCTGACTCATGGCTTAGCCTTCTGTTGAAGGACGAGCTCGTATCCAAGCGTCTCGGCCCACGCCGAAATGAGATTTAAGTTCGGAAGGTTGATGCCCTTCTCGTATCTGCAAACGACGTTCTGCGGACGCCCAACAGCAGCGCCAAGCGAGACTTGAGAAATCCCGCTATCCAGGCGAACCTTGCGAAGAATAACGATCATGTCATGCGGCTTCATGCGATCACCGCAAATTCCGCTCTGTCCCGCTTATCCGCCTTAACCCTCTCGCGAGAGACCGATGAGCAAATCCGCGAACAGAATGAGCGCCGCTTAAAGGAAGCGGTCGTTTCAAGGTCGCCGCCCTTGTAAATCTTCAAGCCGAATTTTCGGCCACATAGACGGCACGGTTTTTCAAGTCTCATAGCATCGCCTCCACGTGCGCCACGTCGTAGGCGACCTTCCAGTCTGTTTTGATTGCCGCTTCGATCTTGCGAACGCCATGGATGACTGTCGTATGGTCTCGACCTCCAAGCCTGCGACCGATATCAGGGAATGATTTTCCGGTTAGTGTCTTGGCGAGATACATTACGATGTGACGGGGATAGGCGATCGTGCAAACCCGACGCGCGGACTCAAGATCATTATTGGCGAGCTTGAAATATCTCGCTCCGGCTCGCTTGATGTCCTCCACCATGGGAGCGCGAGGCTCTGCGTCAATGATGGAAAACCACGGTTTTACGACGGGCGCCGTGACCGTCTTTTCAACCGGAATTGGCGTGGCATGATGCTTAATAAGCTTGGCGAGAAACTTCGTTGTGCATTTCCGGTTTTCGATACGGCGTTCGCATTCGGTCTGGCCGAGGTCTTCGATACTCATGACTTCCCCATTGTTCGCAACTGTGATGCAGGCGATAGAAATTTCCTCGCCGTGACTGACGGCGGTAGGCATTACGCAAAAATCACAGAAATCAGGGGCGCTCGGTGATCGCGATAATCACCGCTGCGATAACCCTGGCTGGAGGCTCGTACTCTCCCGACAGCCAGCGTTTCGCCGTTCGTTCATCCTTCCCGGCTATGCTCGCCAGATGCGCCGCTGTTTTGATGGGCCATAAAAGCCTTGCAACAGCAGCGAATTTCAGCGGTGGGACAACCGTGTCCCTTTCGGGATTGTAGTGTCCCTGCATTTCGCTGGCGGTAGCCAACGGATTGCCGAATGATGAACGCAACGCCCTACCCCCGTGGAACGCAACATGACGCTACTAAGATTCACAAACGAAACAGAAATAGCCGAGCTATTGAACGAGCAACGCGAACATGATGATCGGAAGCGAAAAGGCGAGGCCGAACACCCCCATCATCGTGATCCACCAGGCGAGGCAAACCACGTCGATCATCAACTGCGAAAGCCAGTGGCGGGTTAGATGGAACGCGCCGGTTATTGGATATTCGCCGCGATAATATTGATTGTGGCTGTTAGCCTCGTTGTAGAAGTTTGGTTTTGACCGAATAAAAGGCGACTGGCTTTCACCAGCCGAGTTGACCACACCACGCACGGGAGGGTGCTCTTGGCGGGCAAACGAATTGGGGAATGTCATGCTGCGCTCCGTTAAATTTGTCTCTCGATGGGACACGACGCAACGCGGAATCGATTTATGTCCGATAGGTAACAAAAGAGTTTGCAAAATTCCTGCGGTATGGTTTGATTGTGACAATCATAAAAACCATCCTCCCGTTGAACGGGAGCACGGCAGGGACCCCCATGTCGCTTATCGATACGTTTGGCGTGCCGGAATATTTTTGCCCGATGCTGGGCGCCATCGAAGATGCGGGGGACGGAATGATCCGCATCGTGCGCTGCATCTCGCGAAACGGAGTTCTTATTCCGGTCGTGAGCTGCATTATCCCGGCGCACTCGGTTCTCCAGGTGGACCCGGTGTTGCGAGAAGTGGCCCTCAAGATGGCATGCATTCATTCTCATTGAGCCATCTCCCCGAAAAGCTTTTCAGATTGCGCGTAAAGGTCTGGGCGCAATTCCTTGGCGGGGATGCCCGTCCTTTCCGAAACTGTCGGAAGCAGTTTTTCATCGATTTTGCGGCTGCCGCTTTCCCAGCGGAACAGCGTAGGACGGCCAACCCCAAGCCTGTCAGCCAATGCCGCCCTTGAAAGCGGCGGCTGCTGAGATTCCCGATAGGCGCGAAGCGGATGGATAGTTCCCATACCCGCGTTGTTGCCAGATTGGGAACGGGCTGTCAAGCCCCTTCGTTGCCAACTTGGAAAACGACGCCCCAAATGCCATGCACTATAGTTTCCGGCATGGCAACGATCCGAAAAGGCGCTCGCCTTCACTATTATTTAGAAGAATGGTTCCGGCACCTTGGCCTTTCCGACCAGGATGTGGCGAGCCGGATGGGGCTGTCCTCCCGCACTAGCGTCTGGAAGCTCCGCACAGAGCAGCACAGGCTCACGCCAGAAAAGGTGGCCCGGATAGCCGACGCCATCGACAGGCATCCCAACGAGCTTCTATTCCCTCCTGAGGTGCCATCCCTTGACGCCATCGCCCACGGCGCAACCCTGGAGCAACGGGCGGCGATGGTAACAGACATTATGCGGCGTATGAAAAAGGCTGGGTAATCATGAAAAAGGCAATTTTCGCTGTTTTATTGCTTACTGGGTGTCAAACGACTGAGGAGCGGATCGCCGCCGACGATACCCAGTGCCGCTCTTATGGAGTCGCCGTAGGTTCCCAAGCCTATATCCAGTGCCGAGCCAATCTTGATACCAACCGCGCGAACATCAAGGCGTCGGAACGATTCGGAAACTCAGGCGGCATGGTGGGCTGGATCGAGCGCCAAACGGACAAATAGGACGCTTCAAAACTGAGGTCTCCTCGTAACCCGCTGATTCATGCGGGTTTTTATTTGCCCGAAAATTATGTTCCCAACTCGGCAACTTCCCTATTGACAGCCCGTTTCCAATCTGGCAACGTCTCGGATAGCAAATCACGAGGGGAAGCCAAAAATGACCCACCCGCTCTATTTGATCGAAGCCAGCTTCGGACGGCTCGGCAAATCATTCATCGAAACCGATCGCGACGTTAACAGCCGCGCCCATGTCATTGAGCTGATCCGCTCTGGCGAGGTCAACGCCTTCAAGGTGATTGAGGTTTGCGAAGACGAAGGCACGGTTCGCGATGTTACTTCGGACATACTTGAAGAGGTCGAAGCACTCGCCAATGACGATCTCCCCATTGATGAGCCTCGCGAGTGGGCTTTCGATCACTCTCGCGATCTACGCAAGCACGGGGAGACAGCAGAATGACAGATAGATCATCCTCTCCGCTTCGCCACCTCGATATTTCAGATGACGCCGTTGCCCGCGACATTGCCGCCGAGAAGGCGCGGGAATTGGTCGCGGCCTATGAACGGATCGAGCAGCTTCAATACGCCCTGAAGGGCCTGCTTTTACTAATCGAGACAATCAAACCCCGCTTGTCCGACGAGGTGCGAACCGCTCTCCGAACGGAACGGCGAATAATTGACGCGATGGAGATGCTTCGATGATGGACGATACCTTAGACGACGTTGCCAGGGCCATGAAGGACGATGCGGTGGGATACGCGATCTATCAGTCCTTCAATGCGATTGATGATTTGATCGTCCTTGCAAACAAGCCGGAAACCCGCGCGCAGGTTCTCGCAGAGAGGATAGCCCTCGGCCAGCTTCTAAATCGCTGCCAGCTTTTGGTTTCCTTCGCGCTTACCGAAAAACCCGGACTAAGGCTGATCCAAAATGGCTAACCATGCAACGGCCCAGGAATTGTTCGATGAGCTTTGCCGGCCATTCGCGGCGGAAGAAATCGACTGGCGCATCGGCTCAACCACCAAGGACAAAACAAAAGGCATGGCGCTTGCTTACATGGACGCTAGAGCCGTGATGGACCGGCTTGATGGCGTCTGCGGGCCTGATGGTTGGCAATGCACTTATCTAGTAACTGGCCCTCTTGCGGTTTGCAATATCGGCGTTCGGATGCCTTCCGGCGAATGGATTTGGAAAGCGGACGGGGCTGGCGCAACAGACGTTGAGGGCGAAAAGGGAATGCTCTCCGATGCTCTTAAACGCGCAGCGGTTCGTTGGGGCATAGGTCGCTATCTGTACGAGATGAAAGCTCCTTGGGTCGCCCTTGAGGCTGCCGGCAACTCCTATCGCATCCCTGAAGCTGAGCGGAAGAAACTCGATCAGGTTCATGAGGAATTTTGTCATTCGGCGGGTTGGGGCCTTCGCGCAGGTCGGGTCGCCTATTCCTTCGCTAATCAAGTCGTGAAGCATTTTGTAACCAGTGCTGCGGAAGCCTCAGAGCTTAGAGACCGTAACGCTGGAACTATCGCGCAGATGCCAGTTGCTATGCGTAAACACCTTTCCGACACCCTTGATCGGATCGGAGCATCATCAACCTCAGAGGCGGCAGAATAATGGCCATTAGATATGACGCGGTAATTTCGCGGAAAGATAAAGACGGCAACGTTCGCTATACCAAAATCGGCGCAGCATTTCCGGCAAAGGACGGCAAGGACGGTTTCAATATCGTCTTGGATGCGCTGCCTATGCCGAACGCAGAAGGGCAAGCCTGGATATCGCTCTACGCTCCAAAGCCGAAAGATGACGGCGAGCATCACGATCAGCGACCTATTAGCGAGCGGGCGATGCCTAAGCGTCCCGATCCAATATCAAGCGGCCGATCTCTCAAGGCAGAGATGGACGACGAGATTCCGTTTTGAGCAACCGGTCTTTCATCACCGACGACGAGATCGACAAGGCGCTGGATTATCTCCGCGACAATGCGAGGGATGCGGCACAGGCGAAAGCCAATCGGGTCTACGTGGAAGAATACCGCAAGGTCATCAAGGCGCAACTAATGAAAGAGCATGGAACGATGTCGGCGGTGTTACAGGAGCGTGAGGCATATTCCGATCCTCGTTATGTCCAGCACCTGGAAGCCATCAAGCAGGCGGTGGAGCTTGACGAGGGCCATAGGTTCTTGAGGGCGGCGGCGGATGCGAAGATTGAGGCATGGAGAACGCAGAGCAGCAACACAAGGTCGCGCGTCTAATGCTTCGCCAGAAAGAACCGAGAGTGAAAGATACCAAGCACCTTGACTTCATTAGATCGTGCCCGTGCGCAGTTTGTCGTGACGATACAGCTACGGAAGCCGCACACATCAGAACAGCAGCGCTTGGATATGGAAAATCTCATACAGGACTCGGTGAAAAGCCTTCTGATAAATGGGCTGTCCCACTGTGTGGCCGCTGTCACCGTGAACAACATGCGTTTGGAGACGAATTGAAGTGGTGGGCGTCCAAAGGAATCGATCCGTTCATGCTGGCCATAACTCTGAGGCGATCATGAACTGGGCACCAAACATATCGGGGATGGAAATGATTATCACTGCAATCGCTTGTTTAACCTTAGGTCTGATAGCAGGCGTGCTGATCGGAATCCAGATCGGGAAAGCAGCATGACTGACTTATCTCCTGTAACCGGGCCTTGCGCCGGGCCTTGTATCGTCTGCGGGGCCACGAATTACGGGTTATCGTGCGGCGGCCCGACGATCTGCCCGAAGTGCGACTGTGGTAATTTTGATGCCGCGACGGTCGAGCAACAGGCCAAAATCATAGCCCAGTTACGGGAAGATTTGGCATCTAAAGATCGTGCGTGGGACACCGCGATGCGACGTTTGGACGCCGCCGAAGCGAAACTCGGTCCTGCCCAAAGACCGAGCGGCAATGCTGGCGCGCTAGACCCGGTGACATATTCCGAAGAATGGCGACGGCAGATTATCAATGCTGGTGCCGATGAAAATGTTGCACAGCAAGCCGTCGCTCTTGCCGCGCTCAATGGTCTATTCGACGTCCTGATCGGCCAGCCCGCCCCCGCCAGCAATGCCCAACAACCGATCCGCGACATGCTCACCAAAGAGATTGCCATGCTCAATGACTATCTAAGTGAGCACTGTAATGGCGACAGCCTATCACAAAAGCACGCCCATACCTACGCGAGCGGTCGAGTAGCAGAAGCCAGCCTTATTCTGGAAAAGATTGGCGCGGTGACATCGACAGACGATTTACGCCGTGAGGCTATTTCCACCATAGCCTTGCTGCTGTCCGCATTCGAGCAAGTGGAACACGAGGCGATATGGTTTCAAAAGGCATTTGAGAAGGGGAAAGCTTTTTTGGACAAATGGGGTGCGGTCACATCGACTAACCCCGCTACTACCAAGGTTTGTCCTCACGGGAATCCTATCTCGAATTGGTGCCCATATTGCGCAGAGCCGGTCACTCTACAGGACAAGGCAACGCCATGACGCCAAAACATGAATGCATCTATGTCCGATGTAAGATGGTGAACCTGTGCAAGGGCAGCCATTGCGTCGGCGCTGGCTTAGACCGTGATGGCTATAAGGTCGATGGTTTCGGCAACATCGTCGAAAAGAGCAGCGCCGATTATGATGACGTTGTTTCGCGCCCACACAGGATTGAAACATGACGGCCTACTACAACGACAAGAACCGCTATAGCGCCGAATGGCTTTTGAACCTAATTGACGAGGGACTGATACCGCATGGATATGTTGACGAAAGACCGATCGAGGAGGTGCGAGCGATCGACCTCAAAGGATTCACCCAGTGCCATTTCTTTGCTGGCATCGGTGGATGGCCACTCGCCCTCAGACTTGCCCACTGGCCCGATGACCGCCCAGTCTGGACCGGATCTTGTCCCTGCCAGCCGTTCAGTGAGGCTGGAAAGCGCAAAGCAAAAGCCGACGCCCGTCACCTTTGGCCAGCCTGGTTTCGGCTCATTAGCCAGTTACGGCCTGACATCATCTTTGGCGAACAGGTACCAGAGGCAATCAAGCTCGGTTGGCTCGATGAAGTGGCCCTTGATCTGGAAGAGTGTGACTACGCCATCGGGACGGCTGTCCTTTCGGCTTGTCTTGTCGAAGCGCGGCAAGAGCGCGAGAGACTATGGTTTGTGGCCCGCGCCAACGGCTTCGCGCCGAAGTGGTCTTCAGAGCCATGGGTGGAATGCCATCCTTGGCCCTCTGACGAAGGAATGGCTCGGGTGGCTCATGGGATACCCGAGCAACCACTCTTCCGTAGCGCCTACGGTGACGCAATTATCCCAACAGCCGGCGCCGAATTTATCGTTGCCGCGAGCGAGGCGCTAACCCTGTGACTTCGCAAGACTGATTTTGACGCACAAAAAGGAGACTTAAATGCTTTACGATAAGCGCTGGGAGAAGCCTGAAGTCAAAGCCGATCCGCTCACATTGGAGAGCCTGATTGCGTGGCTGGAGAAACAGCCGTCCCATAAAAAATACGACTTCCACAACTGCGAAGGAAAATGTCTATATGGCATCCCACGGCATTGCGTGGAAAGAGTCTGGCGCTAGTTGCCCAGGCTTAGCTCCGAGGGAGAGAGATAGGTTTTGCGCCCTTGTCTACGATCTCGTCGCCGGTAATGAACCTTGGACTTTTGGGTCGGCCTTAAAGCGCGCTCGCGCTGCGGCGGGGTGTCCCCAGGATACAAAGTCATGACATGCAAAAACTGTAACGGAACGCGCCGCGCGCTTTATTTCTCAGAGCAGTCTATGACGCACGAAATCCGCGAATGCCACCTTTGCCGAGATCGTAAACCACTAACCGACTTGGCCGACCGTTGCCGAGACTTCAAAGACAATCACGACATGGGATATTCGGCTGACGATCTTCACGCTTTCGTTCTAGCGGAGATCGATCGCGCCGGTTGTGTGGGAAGACAGGGCCAGACCAATGAATGAAGACCTAGAACCAGTCACGGGATTTGCCGAGGCGATGTTCTCGTATCACCGTGCGGAGAGCAATTTCACAGACGCCCTATGCGAGGCCGAGTTCGGTGAGTTCAACAGAATTAGCGGCGATCATTACGACGGCTCCTTGGAGATTTATGAAGTCGAGCCGGATGCGAGGCTAAACGATGCCGCTCAGCGCGTGATCTTCGACGCCGGATTTCTAAAGGTTTATGTCAACCACAAAGACGGCTGGGAAACCCATTATAGCTGGGACCATAGCAAGCCTTTCAAGGCCGCGCGGGGGTGGCGCCGCCGATATGTCAAAGACCCGACCGCAACCACAACAAACCAAATCGGAGCCGACGAACCGGAGCATCGCGGATACTGGGAAATCAGCTATTGGCCCGAAAGCTGGATTGGGAAGCTGACAGGCGGCTGGCTTAACAACGGCTATATGCGCGTCGTTCCTGATCCGCTTGATCCTGTGGTTAGTGCGTCAAAACCAGTTTCTCCGGCACACAAGGACGCGCCATGATCGTTAGGCCAATTCTCTTGATAATCGCGACATATGACATTCATGGCGGTTGGGGAATTGTTGCGTTTCTGATCGCCCTTTCTCTTTTTTTTGAATAACAGACGCCGCCCTATGACCATGCCGGCACCCGAAACTCTTATTACGCTCAAGGACGCCTGCGAAATAGCATTTCACGGGGGATGTTCGGTTGCAACCTTGAAAGCAGAGGCGGCTAAGGGCAATCTTGAGGTATCCAAGATCGGGCGATCGTACTTCACCACGCTCGTTAAAATCAAAGCGATGGAAGCCAAATGCCGCGTAGAAGCTCCGGCCCGCGCCTCTGGTTCGATAAGAAAAGAGGAACATGGACTATCCTCGACGGTCGAAGCCGCCGCCGCACGGGATTCGCTCTTGACGACCATCGAAAGGCTGAAAAGTCGCTCGGGGAGTACATCGCCTCGAAACACACGATCAAAGACAGCGCAACACCCTACATCGCAGATGTACTTAATGCCTACGCGACCGAACATCTCGCGCACAAAGTAAGCGGTTCACATATTCTATACGACATAAAGAAGTTGGGAAAATGGTGGGGCGAGAAAAGAGTAGCGGAGATAACCGCCAAGACCTGTCGAGCCTATGTGGCGCACAGGAAAGCGCCGGGGTGCTCTCGGAGAGAGCTGGCGTTCTTGAATGCCGCACTTACCCACTACCACAAAGAGCACGGGCCGCTGCATATCGTCCCTGTCGTTGTTTTACCGCCAAAGCCCTCACCGAGGCAGAACTTCATGTCACGAAAGGAAGGTGCGGCCTTCCTGCGCTTTGCAAGAAAGACGCCGCACTTAGCCCGTTTCTTCCTAATCGGGTGGTACACTGGAAGCCGTCGCAGCGTGATAACCGGCCTGAAATGGTCGATGATAAATCTTGAAACCGGCGTGATGAAACGGAAAGAATCCCATGTGGTTCAAACGAAAAAAAGAGCCCCGCCCGTCCGCGTTGGTGCCCGTTTGCTGGCGCATCTCAGGCGATGGCACCGATTGGATCATAAGGACGGACCCGCCCATTATGTTATTGCCTTCAGAGGTAGACACATCAATAGACCATGCAGCTCGTGGGATCGAGTTAGAGAGGCTGCGGGTCTTCCTCAATACGTCACTCCGCACGTCCTCAGGCACACCAGGGCAACGACGATGATGAAGGCTGGCGTCTCATTGTGGGATGCCGCGAAGGCTTTAGGCATGTCTGTGACCATCCTTGAGAGCACTTACGGCCACCATCATCCCGACTGGCAAAAGGACGCCGCGGAGGCCCGTTAAGTTACCCGGCGGTTACCCATGGCGATAGAAACCCTTTAAAATAAGATAAAACTGTGCTAGTGATTGCAATGCTGGATTTTAGGCGCAAAAACTAAGTCTTTGATTTTGTTGTGGTCGATATAGCCGATAGGGGCATAAACACCGTGAACGAAGAGAAAACATACATGGGTACGGTTACCCGGCGGTTACCCAAATGCCGCGCCCGTATCTAGGCCCCAGCCTTTGGCTTGATCCGCGAAGGGGAACTTGGACCATCACGGATGGCCGCAAGAGGGTTAGAACTGGTTATGCCCAGCATGAGCGGGATTTGGCCGTCGTCGCCGTCAGCCAATACTCTAACGGAACATATAACCCAAATCGGCCACGCGGACCTCAACCGATTTATAAAGTAGAGCCTCGGCGCGGAGTCTACGTCATTGGTTTTGATAAATACGTCAAAATCGGAATTACGATCAATCTGGACATGCGTTTAAGCGCCCTACAGATGCCCGTGGAACTGACTTTATACGCGCTACTAGACGGCGGACGCCGAGAGGAAAATGAACTTCACGCTCGCTTTGCAGGCTACAGGCTTCGCGGGGAATGGTTTCGAAAGGAAGGGGAGTTAGCCGAATGGATCAACAACAAATGCCAGTGAAGTTACCCAAATCAACCAAACGGGCACTTAGGGCATTGCTGGCCAGATATGAGGCCGCCGACGACTATAATAGACCGGCGATAGCCTGGACGATGAAGCGGTTTTTCATGGGTGTGCAGGGTAAGCCGGTTCAACCGTAGCGGTCGTTACCTAACAAACCTAAGGCATTGTCGAGACAATGTCTTGTGCGTCAACGACCAAGTTTAACGCCGCATTGGGCGGCAAGGAGAGACAAGAATGGCGGAAGTTTCTGCAATCTCTTGGACGGACGCGACGTTCAATCCGTGGATTGGTTGCACCGCAATTTCGGCTGCGTGCGATCTTTGCTACGCACGCACGCTAATGCAAGACAGATATGGTCGCGTCACATGGGGACCGGGGCAACCGCGCATCCGGACCAAGACATGGAAAGACCCGCTTAAATGGAACAGGAAGGCCGCTGATACGGGGTACAAACCGCGCGTGTTCTGCGCCAGTCTAGCGGACGTGTTCGACAATGAGGCCCCCCAGGCTTGGCGGGATGACCTTTGGCAGCTCTTGCGGGAAACGCCGAACCTGCGCTGGATCTTGCTGACGAAGCGGATTGGCAATGCACCGAAGATGTTGCCACCGGATTGGCCGTTTCCGAATGCTGGCTTGATGTCCACCTTGGAAAATCAGGAAGTATGGGACCGCGACTATCCGAAACTGGTGTCCGTCCCGGCGGCGTGGCATGGCGTGTCTGCCGAACCGCTGCTGGGTCCGATCGACATCGGAGACGCAAAACCAGACTGGATAATTACCGGCGGCGAGAGCGGCGCCGGTTTCCGTCACTTAGACATGGATGCCGTGCGGTCGCTCCGCGATCAATGCGCCCGGAACGGCGTCACGTTCCACCATAAGCAGAACGGCGGCTTGCGTGGCAAGGATGCTGGCTGTCTCGTCGATGGCGTCGAGCACAAGCATTTCCCGCCGGCTTTGGCCGCTTAGCTTAGTGTATGCAGAACACGGAGCCGACAATGGGTGAAGGATTGAAGCGAGCGCGAGCGGCTGCCAGGGCAACGCGGGCGGTTAGGCCGTCCCGTGATACCGTCATTGAAGAATGCGCGAAGTGCGTCCCGACGAACTGGTGCGATGTCCTCCTGACAGGCCCCACAGCCAGCAGACCGCCCCTTGATAACCGAGCCGTCGAGGAACTTTTGCGGGGGATTCAGGATCGAATCCGCTCGCTCCAGTCCCGTCGTCAGCAGTGACTGGTATGTGAATCACATCAGTTTGTGATCGTTCCCAAAGTGATGGGACAATCAGTAGGGACGGAACTTAGGGGATTTTCATGGACGATTACGAATCTATGTTCCGAGAACTTGCCACCGATGTTGCCAACGAGCACCGCAAATCCGGGCGGTCTATCCGTGAGATTTTGGCGGCGATGCGCGACGAAAGCTACATTGAGTGTACGGATGAAGAACTTGAGCGCTGCGCCAAGCTGGCGGAAGAGCCGGTGTCGAATGGAAACAACGATGGGGACAGGACATGAACTTTGTCACTTTTCTGCTTCTGCTTCTAACTTTTCCGTACTGGTTTCCGGTGGTTGCCGCGTTCTTTATCGGAATTGGTGTGCTCTGGATGATTGGCTATCCGATAGCCTGCACCGGGCATATGCTCTATGTGCGAGCGCGTTACGGTAAATGGGTGCATTGGCAGCTACTATATCCGGGGCAATAATGCTCCTAAATGGAGAGCGTGGATGAGCTACTATGACGTACCAAAAGGCGGTCCTGAAAGAGAATTGGGCCGCAAGATTTACATGGAAGTTTTGGAAGATCGCCGTGGCTTTAGGTATGATCAACTCGGAATCGAAGACCCGGAAATTTGGGAAGAGATTTTCGAAGAGATGGGCAAGATCGCGTTCAAAGAGCTTACGCATTCCTGACCCAAGACAGGATTTAAAATTCGACTTCCATCACATGCGAGCTAATAGAGGCGAGTTTTGCGTGGCCTATTGGAAGTCTGGACCGCGAAAGTGTAACGAGTGCTTATGGATGGTTCCAAATCCGGATAACTTGGGTTGGATGCCTTAAGGCCCAGTCATGACCGAAGACCAAACCATGAAAATACCGATCGTCCAATGCGGCATTTGCGGTCATCCGGTTGAGCGCTGGGAAACGTGGCTTGACTACGCGACATGGGAATATCGTTTCCGTGTCCATTGTCACGGCGAGCAAGAGGAATGCGGCTTGGATCGAATCGCGTTGGAAGACGCAAGTGATATAGTTGAAGCGGTCGCATTCAGGCGTCCGCTCTTAACCCAGTGTTGAGCAGGATCGGGATATGACCGAAGACAGGGCCATTATGAATGAACCCTTAGCGATATCCCCCGGCTATTGGTGGGTGCGCAATAGAGAAACAGGCGCTCTAGCTATCGTGATGGTTAGAGAGAGGCATGACGCAAGATTGGAAATCTTTATATTTGGGAATGATATGCCTATGTCCATGAAAGAGGCAGCCGACCCAGACGAAGGATTCGAATTCATCCAGCGGGTGAGAGATGTCCAGTCTTGAGCAGGATTAGGATATGACCGATAACAAGCCTTACGTTTCAATCGCCCAGATTGGGCTCTGCAAGGTCTGCGGAAACGAGGATGATTTGCGCTTTGGCGCATGCTTTGATTGCTCTGATTTCGTTGCTGGCGAGCGCATCAGCCAAACGACGCATAGACTATGGGATAGCCGAAACCCAACGAACGAGTGGTTCGCGTCAGAAACGCACAATTAGTGCCGCTTATGAGCAGGAAGTGAAACATGGAAATCTTGATCGCCGCGGCTTGCCTTCTGGGGCTTTATCTTTTTCGGAACAGGACACCAGCAGCAGAGCTAGATAAGTGCGGGCGGTGTGGCGGCAAGACAAAGCATTATTGCGGTATGGGCGCTTGCGTCGATATGTGCCCCAAGTGCGATGTGCTTGGTGGACCTAACCGTTACTGAGCAGATACCGCGCTAGAATAGCTCGATAACTCTTAGGCCAAGATATTCAGCCAGATCATATTCAATCTGCGCCCCGCCGCTCATGCTCCATCCTGGCAATAGTGCAATAGCTTCACATTCGCATAACTGAGGAAGCAAATGGGCCATGATCCTATTGAGTGGAGTTCCTTCAAGATTGGCTGCGGCGGGGTTGTACACTGCATGGCCTTCAAGGCGTAGCTTCTTTGCAGCTGTCGCGAATCTCTCGTGATAATCCTTAGTTCCCCTAATCGGACCAGCGATGTAAACCATCATCTTGACGCCATCCACAAGCCGATATTTGAGAAGGCATATCCTGCAAAAACCGCTGCCATTGGCTTGTTTCCAGCAATAAACAAATCAACCGCGATCACAGAGTAAATTACCATCACCAGCAAAATAAGCCAAGGACTCACTTGTCTTTCTCGAACTTAAATGCACGACGAACTGCAGATGTCGCTCTCTCGTCCCTGGTAGTCTGGATCGAGATTTGACCGTTTTCAAGAATCTTGAAGTTTAGCTTGTGAACCAAACCGCAGTCGCAGCATTGCTCTTTGTACCCGCGCCTTGTCACGGTAATCCATTCGCCATTTGAGACGTGGTAATATCCCTTGCTCATACCCTGTGCAGCGCCCCTCTGAACTGTACGGTTTTATCATCCCACTTCGTCACCAACTCCGGATACATCAATCGACTATCGCGATAGGTCAGGAGCGCGAAGCCAGAGCGCCAATCCAGCGGACTATCCTCAACATACGTGAACGCGCGGTGTTCTTTGTCAGCCACGCAGCCAGTATCAACGCCATAACGATCAAAGCGACTATAATCAGATATCGGTCGAACATTCTGCGAATGAAGATGGCCCGTGACCATGCTGATTCCGGCATTGAGCGCGTTCGCCCTCGTCGCATTCATGCCGCCCTTGAATCTGTGCTTGATCATCGTTGCGCCGCCCTCAACTCCTTCGTTGACCATGCAGGACATGGCCTTTTCCCAATTGGGGAAGTGGTCTGAAAGATGGACGCCTTTTATTCCTCGAAATTGAGGAAGCGCATTCGCAATAGACGCCTCGAAGCGCAGATCGTGATTTCCGATGGTCCAGATTTTGCGAGCGCCACGCTTACAGGCAAGCACCATATCATTGAGGTGGTCTTGAGCCGCTTCGATTTCCTCTTGCGGATCAGGCGCGCTTTCCCAATTCTGCGGATGTCGGGATATTCGAGGGAAGTCCATCACGTCGCCATTGAGAATGACGGCCGTGGGTTGGATATCCTTGATGAACTTCTTGAGTGCCCTAAGACAGGTAGATTGCTCTCCAGGCCAGATATGCAGATCAGAACCTACAATGATCGTGCCGTTTTTAATCTCAATGCTGTTTCGACCGGGGAATTTAAGGAAGTTGCTTGGGCCATAGCTAGGAGGAGAAAGCGCAACACCTAATCTGGCCTCTAATGAACGGCGTCTTGAGTAGACCGCTCGCTCTCTAATATCTAGGTGGGTTGCTAGCTTACGTGCGCCAAGCTGATCAAAGAGTTTCATGAACTCCTGATCAGAACATGCGGGATTGGCCATTAGGTGCCGCTAGATTGAACGAAGCAATATACGGTGCCACCACTGCTCATAAATACAATCTGGTGGCCGGTTGGATTACCTCGATCAAACTTGAGCTTGTGATCCGGTATCTCGATCTCTGTTCCAATATCGACATGCGGACGCATCAAAGGTACGTCGTCTCGATCGTCTGTTATCGTGCAGAACGTCGCTCCATCTTTAACATGAATGATATCGCACCAATAAGCGTCTGCCTCGCCGCAGCAGCTTGAGGTAGGAATGTCCGGCATCATGAGAGTGCGATACCATTCACTAACCTCTGGATCGGAGTTTTTCCATTGCCCGAGATCGCGGGCATGGACATTCACGCTAAAGAGAGCAACCACTAACGCAGCCACGACAACATAACCCCAAACGAGGGACCAGTTGATTTTCATGATGTCCTCTAAATGTTGTGGAATTTGTCCTGCAAAGAGCACGGACCCCAGCCGCTTACCCACGCATCATGCCACTCGCCAAGCGGGTCTTTTGCAGCGGCGTGGTAGTCAATCCAGCAGTAATCGACTTGCGCGGATTTGACGGGAGTTGGTCGATCTTTCCAGAGGCAGTAAAGCGCGGCGATCGTTGCGGAGACGATAACGGCTCTAATCACTTGTTTCTGATCGTCTGCTTAATATCGGCTATCGCGTCTGCGATATTGTCCAGCTTCACTTCAACTCTTGTCAGCCGATCAGCTTGAGGACTTGTGGATTCTACCCGTCTTTCGAGATTGGAAAGCCTCTCGGAAGTAGTTGCTCCCCACCAAACGACGCCGGCGGTTTGTACTAGCATCGCGAAGATAAGGGCTACCGGGACGCGCTTGTCGAGGTGCCAGTGTCGGGTTGCGAAGTCCTCTTCCATCAGTGTGTCCAACGAAGTTTACCGCGGAAGCTCTTGAAGCGCTCTTTGAAGGTCGGCGGCGCGATCGGCTCTGGGATGACAACAGGAGGCGAAGTCTTAACCGATGGCGCCTTATGTGTTACCACGTGCGAGGTTTGCGGAGGAAGGCTCGCGCATCCAGCCAACATCGCCACACTAGCGACGGATAATATTCGCAACATCAACCGCAATCCTTTTTCCGTAGTAAAATGTAATGATGAGGCCGCACCAAACGGCGATGTCGCCACGCAACGGTCCAGTCGTTCCCAGACCCAACATCGTGTCCCAGAGAACGCACTTCGTCATGTATGATAGAACGAGATAGAACCCGAGTTTTTCAGGCTCGAACGGATGTCCGATTTGTGCAGCGCGTAGATTGTATTGCGCCTGTACTTCCAAGGTCTGCGCGGCAACTTGCTTACCGGCTAAATCTGCTGCGGTTTGGTTATCAGTCGTCGTCGCGGTAAGGTGTGCTTTATATGCGCTGATAAGACCTGAGACGATGGGGCCGCCTATCAGGTTGATGAGGGCCAGCCACATTATGTTGACCAGCCCATCTTGCGAGCCAACACATACCAACCTTCTGAGATGATCCCGCACGCAATGGCGCTGAGATAGCAAACGACGGTTACCAGTTCGGGGTCGGTAAAGGCGTTTGCATCGTGCGCCAGACCCTTGGCTATCAAGAAGCCCCCCAGCCATCGCAGTGAAATGCGAACGACTGGGGCTAGAATGTCGGCGTTCATCAGACTTTTTTGATGTCGTTGGCAATGTTGGTAACGGTAGCCGAAACCTTGGCGGCATCAGCCTTTGCGGTCACGACGCCAGCGTTAACAGCGACAACGCCAGCCTGGACCTTTGATTTATAGTACCAGATCACAGCACCGCCAGCGCCGAAGCCAGCGAGGAATACGAACAAATCAATGATAGCCATTTTAGAGTCCTTTCAAGAATGCGATCAGCTTCGTCCAGAAGCTAATCTTGGGTGGTTTGATGGGTTTCTCGGTTGCGCCCTCAAGGCACAATTTCTTCTCGCCGTTGCGACGGTTGATTAGGCCCTTGACGACTCGCCCACTAGCCCGGATGTACCAACCCTCGAACGCATCGCAGCCGCCGAAGATATCGTTCGCATTCATGCGCGCGACCATCGGAGAGCGGCACACAGCGGCAGGACCTGCATTGTATGCAGCGTCTAGCAATGAGCCCATAGACTTGACTGGCAGCGCGACGTGAATACAGGGCTGGATGCCTGCGAGATATTTTGGAAGAGCGGCGGCAAATAGTTTCTTGCACTGATCTGGAGTGAACGTCTGGCCAGCCTTGACCGCTCCGTCCGTGCTTGTAAGACCTTCGCAGTAAGTTAACGGATGTCCCGTTCCGATGGTGTCTACCTTGGCGACTAGATCAGTGCCTTCCCAGATTGGAGTGAATGCAAGACAGCAGGCTATGACGCCAGCGGTGCCGCCGACCTTGGAACTGGTTTTCATACTTGCTCTTCGTGGTTGTTGTGATAAGTTGAATCAACAGGCGGATTCAACCGATGACACAAGAAGCTGATAGTGCTTGGCGCAGGGCGTTACTTGATGCTGCCAATTACCTGGAGGCTTATGGATGGGAACATGGATGTGGCCCTTCCGATATTGTTAGCGCGCTCGCTATAGTTTGCGTTCATAGCGTGCCCTATATACACGTGATTAACGAACTTGAGCGCCTGATAGGAATGAGGCTAATGGAATGGAACAACGAACCTAACCTCACAAAATATGAAGTTATAGCGAAGCTGCGGGAATGCGCTATCAGCCCCTATAACTTGCGGTCATAAGCATAAGGGTGGCTGTTCCCTCGAACACGTTATTGGTCGTTCCGGAAGTAGCCGCTTCAAGCATGTTTAGGTTGTTTATGCCGATGGCATTTGGCAACATGATAAATTTAGCTTTCATATCGGAGAATGTTATTAAGGTGGAGCCTCCACCAGTGGAAGCTTGTGCAATACCCGCCATGCCAGAACCCGCACTAGTCGAGTTCAACCCGATGGCTATTTGAGCGGTCGTTGTCGATGTATTTGCTGTTTGCGATATGGCTTGCGTGAAATCAACCGTGACCTCTTCCTCTGGAAGGCCGGCAAACACCACGGCGAAGTTATTTGCATCACCGCGCGATTGCCGGAATGTCGTCGGCGCTGTTGACCAATTCGCCGTTGAATCTCCAGCCTGCAAAATTATCGGCACGCGGTTATAGGCATTCCAGATTGCCCACTTACGCGCCTGACCAAAAGAGCGATGAAGCGTGATTTGTCCTGCCGTGCCGTCAATAAATATCGACCCAAGATAAGTCGCCTGGTTGGCTGGAATGGCGAATGTATTTGCACCATTCTTGCCGCTGATTTGAACGGTGTTGACCCATATTCCACTCAGTCGTGAAATCTGGGTAGTTCCCGCCCCGGTCCCTCTTGCCCCCGTTCCAGCGGAAGAATTAGACCATGATGGCCCTGTAACAAGCGTCAAAACCCCGGAGTTGTTGAACACAAACACATCATAAATTGTGTTCAGCGCATGAGAGGCTGTCAGGGTTAGCGTCAGTTCAGAAAATACCGTTGGCGTAAACCCGGTCCCGTTATAGATCGGGACAATGTTTCCAACATATGGCGTGTAAACCAGCGAGGTTGCCGATATCACATCTGCCGGTATAATCGGCGTTCCACTGGTCGGAGTCAGGTATCCCTGAGGATTAGGAACGATGGCTGCGGCTGCTGTAGCGTTAACCGCCGTCCAGACCGCCGTAGAAGTCGTTCCCGTGACCGTACAGACGTACAGAATATTGTTGGCAATATCCCAGTAGGTATCCGCGCCGATTCCTGTAGAGCCCGCTGTGCCCGCTACAGAGCCGTTTGGAGAGCCAGAGCCTGAAGTGATCTTTGCGCGGGTCGAATAGTCCGAGGCGTAAACCGGGTCTTCGGTCCAAATCAAATTGTTGTTTACGTCGGAAAGCACCACCTTATAGGCCAGATTTTGCAGGAAAACCGAGTTTGCCCGGCCTGCGGAATCCAAGACAACCGGGTTGGTATTTGCTATACTGAGCGCGGAATCCGAGAAGGTATTAAGCGGGGTTGACGTGCCGGAAGCAAAGAACGCGAGAGAGCCGCCGGCATATGGAATCCCGCTTGCGTCTGCAAACTGTTCGTTGGGATTGAAAAACCTGTTGGCCATATATTTTCCAAAAGAAAAAGCCCCCCGGATGGGAGGCCTACTAGTCTATTGCGTGTTGGTGTTCCTACTGGCTTGGTGGCCGTGGAATGCCCTGCTTATCGTCGGCGTGACTTACGGACGGCGATTGTAACATTTTAAGGAAGTCGTTCACCGAAACGTCCTTGACGCCGGTTGTTGATAGCAAATTCTTGGTTGCGCCCGAGAACGCTGCCAATCTTGCAGGCGTCGGGGTCTGAGCTAGCAATAAATTTGCCCTTGACCATTTGGCGGCAGATGATGCGCCGGCAGGCGATGCCAGGATTCTGGAAACTACGTTCCCGCCAAGTACGCCTGAAAGCATCGTAAGGGGCTCACCAAACGAGCCAGCAGCTAATTTGGCCAAGCCATGCCATGCCCCGCCAGCCATCACGAACCCTGTAACACTGCGGGATGTCCCGCTAGGGTTTGAGAATTTTTCCAATTCCTTGAACCGGCTCGAAATCGTCGCGATATCGTCAAGGCTTTTGGCAAGATCACTTTTACCGCCGCCCTTGAACAACAGGTTTTTACCAGCAGGCGATATCTTGTTGTAGTCCGTCAGAAACCGCCGTGGACTGAAATTGCCGTCTACGTCGCGACCCAACTTGGTGACAACAGTTGACGCGACTTCGTTCCAGTCATCCGATCCCATGACCTTGCGGGCCTGAGCAAGTTTGCCAATATCGGCGCGCGATGTGCTGCCAGCCATTGACTGTATTTTATTGAAAACCGTTTCAGCAGACGCGTTAGCGTCACCACCAATGATCTTAACGAGGCTTTCCCGGCGCTGGCTGGCTAGCTTATAATAGGTATTGGCCCTATCGAAAGCGTCAACCGCTGCCTTACTTCCAGAGCGATTGACGGCACTGCCCAAATCTTCAGTCAGCGACCCATAGACTCGCTTGAGTTCTCCCTGCGATATGCCCTCTGGCAAGACGCCACTCTTTAATTGTTCTCCGATGCTGGTGCGGAGAGTCTTGACGCCATCATAGGTAAGCCCCTCAGGCCTTCCGGTTGCGGAAGCTACAAGCTCTCCAGCCTTGCTCTTGCCAAGCCCAGCCGCTTCACGTTCTGAATTGATCTTATCAACAATCGCCGCCGTCTTTGTCAGCGGCGTCTTGATGGTCTGGTCAACGAGCGAGTCAACTTTACTGTAAAGCTTATCCGCCGTGGCTGAACTGCCGGTTGTTACCCAGTCCTTGATTGACTGCTTTGCAACGTCACCAGCCTCGGCAACAGATGCCTTAGAGCCAAACCCGCCAGCAACCTCTGTGGCCTTTTCTCCTAGTTGTCCGATAGTTTTACTAGCAGCCTTGACAAGTGGTGTACCGGCAAGCGGGACATTTGCAGCAACCGAGCCGATTTCCTGAACTGGCGCGCTATCACTGGAAACAATACGCGGTACATCAACGCCGAGACGCTTAGAGGCTGATATAACCTCTTCTGCCGGACGCGCGACGCTGGCCGCCTGAAATGTCCGGCTTGTCGGGGCACCAGAGGCAAGGCCCGTACCAAGCATTCTTCCAGCCGCCGACAAAACGCCCTCGTCGGTTTCTGGCGATCGCGCATAGACCTTGAGCCGGTTATCCTCTGGATCGCGCAAAAGGACGTGCTTATTGCGGTCTGTCTTGACAAGCTGGTTAGTGACCGGATCGTTATACAGCGCCTCACCAGCATCGTTTTCGTAAACGTCTGAAGAGATGGGCCTCTTGTAGTTTGACGGGCTTGGCGCGGTCCTCTGGCTTGCAGCCAATTGCTGATTTTCAAATCCAGTCAGGATTTGCCCGAAATTATCCGGCTTCGTTGGTTTATCTTCTGCTCTCTTGAATGGCTCAAGAGGTCGATCCCTCGTCGCATCAAACCGCTCATCAAACGATGATGGCTTTGCAATGCCTAGCATATTTCGCATCGCGGACGCAGCAGGGCTGTTATCATCAGCTGGGATATTATATGTTGATTCCGCTTTGCTCTCACCTGTTGGCTTAACGCCCGTTAGATTGGCAATGGCGTCTGCTGCCGACCCCACTTAGAACACACCCTCATCAAGCTTCTGCTCGCGGATATTGTTGAGCTGCTTGATCATAACCTTGAATGCGTCCGGGTTATTCTTTTTCAAATATTGACCGACGATCTGCTGCTGATCAGGCGGAAGTTCCTTGACCATCCAAGCTCCAACACTTGCCTTTTTGTTAAAATCAGTTTCAAAACCAGTCATGTCCCCGCCATGTTCGTCACTCCATTTATTAGAGGCGCTCGCTCTGGCTTGTTTGAAATGACTTAACCCAATCAGTTGAGGTGCTATCAGATCAACACCCTTATTGGTGTTGCCAGACGAAATAAGAGACTTGGTTATCATATCAAGACCAGATGCGGCCTGCGTTCCCACCTCTTGAGTAATTGCCCTGGAAACAATACCGGCATTTTTGTCGAAGCTCTGGAAGGCGGCAGACTTGTCTGCCATCGAGTCCGTGAATGGTTTTAATGAAGGCACCATTTCGCCAATTGCCGTCACTACCTTTCTGGCGGCCTCTTGCGATGTAGCACCAGCACCCAGCCGCACCTGATTAGCGTCCACCTGCATCTGATGCAATGCTGCGGACTGTATAGATGCAGATGTACCCTCCTTGTTATATTTATCAAGATTAGTAACGCCCTGAGCCGCCCTATTTTTCGCCGTCTCAACCTGCTGAATAAGCGGCGGTGCGGGAGTTGCCGGGGGGCTTGGTTGACCCGGAGGTGACGGGGGACCAGAGCCGTTAGGCGCCGTAAGTTGGCCCTGTAATCCGCCGGATGTTTCTGCTTGTTGGCGTTTGTAAATCTGGTGCGTATTAAGCTGAGTGTTTGTCTGAGCGGACATTCCCCCGTGCATAATATCCGCTGCGCGCTGTTTGAGAGCTTGCGGGTTATCTCTTGCCATCTTGCGCATTGATTCTTGCGTCAGCGAATCAAGCGGCGTTCCGTTATTATGGAAATGCTTAATCGATTCTTCTACGCCATCCGGCGTTGGATTTTGCCAAATGATACTAGCCGCCTGCCCGCGTAACCCTGCGTTTTTCTCCGCCGTTGAGGCTTGGGTATTTTGGGTTGATGCCTCTTCTAAGGCAGTCTTGGCCCGCATTTCATTGATCTGGCCAGCCGTTAAAAGCGTCTTGCCAATGTCAGGCTGCTGAATTTGTAAGGCGAGCGAGTTGTTGATTTCAGCCATTAGTATTTCCCGGCCGACGCATCAAGATAATTGAAACCGCCATTTGATACGGCATTAGACGTTCCGGCATTTGCCGCCGAGCCATAACCAGTATTATTCTGTTTACCGAGATAGTTTGCCAGCAATGAGTTCGAGACACCGCCTGAAGCCGCATTAGCGACCCCAACCGCCCCCGAGGCTTGCGCCTGTCCAAGGCCCTGCGTGGTATTGCCGATTCCGGTAGCCGCATTGGTCGCGTTAGTGGCCTGACCAACCGCTAAATTTCCCAACCCAGATGCCGCATTGGCACCCTGCTGAGAAAGTCCCATAAGCCTGTTGAAATAGTTCCCATACTGTTGCGAGGCCAACCCGCTATTGAACTCGGAAAGGTCTTTCAACGTACCACCTGACAACCCAACGCCTTGAGCGTTAGCTGCGTTTAGCGCGCCGCGCTGGCCCTGCTGTTGCGCGAACTGATAGCTTGGATCATTGAAGAACGAGGAAAAGTCAGGCTTGTTATTTCCGCCAGTTCCGGTCAATTGTCCAAGCGTATAGGTCGCCTGGTTGCCGACATTTAGATATGGCTGGAAGTTGGTCTTTGCAGAGTTGATCTGGTCTTGAGAGGTATTGAATGCCTGCTTTTGAAAAGCCAGCGAATTGTTGGCGGCATCTGCCTGCTTGCCTGATGCATAAAGACTAGCACCTGCGCCGACTAGTGCGCTACCGCCGATGGCAACGCCAATAAAAGACATCTATGAAAGTCCTATCAGTTGAGTTTTAGCAAACTCCAAAAATTCTTGTTCGGTCCCGACAGTGAACAGTTCTTCCATCTTGTCCGGGTCCGTCTCGTCAGTCGCCAATATCGTTGTCCATGTGCAATCAGAGTGAGCGTAAGCAATCCGCTTTGTACCGGGAGGCGATACAACGGTGAAAGGAGCGCAAACTCGTTTCATTCCATCGTCGGTCAATACCGAGATTTCTCCGCCAGAGAGAATGTTTAATTGCGTGTACTTGTGAATGCGGCCTGTTAGCAACGTCCCTGCTGGGATCGTTATTTCCCTTGCGTAGACACCCGGCGAGAAGAAATGGCGGATCGGAATGTCAACCTGTTCGTGCTTCCTCATTTCCTCTTCAATGATGGATACCTTGTCACGATCGGACATTGTTTCAGCGCAGGACGAGTCCGCCCGCACCTGAATTGAGGCTATCGACAAAGGTAAAGTCATAAAGAAGGCCCGCCGTGATGTCGCCCGTAGTCGCCTGAGCTGCCCCATTGTTCTTGTAGACATTGATGGTGCCTAGATTTCCCGAAGGGGTAGCGACAAGCGCGGTAACTAGTCCGGTCGTGGTGTTCGCCGCCACCGCTCGGAACGTATCAAAATCGTTATATTGCTGGACCTGCGGAGAGGTAACTAGCATCGTCAAGGTTATGACGTTTGTCCCTGTCGCATTGCATGGAATGATCCGGTTCATTCCATTTACAAATCCGACAAGGGCCTGCAACGTCTGTACACCGTTCTGCGTCAGGTTTCCGGTTCTAGGATCAATGAACGGAATCCCCATGCTCGGCGTAACAAGAGACGCAACATAAGACGCCGCAGGTATCGTCACGCCTCGCCCTTCATCACTTCAGCATGGGCTCTAATCACTGTCTGCTTGATAGGATCACTTATCATCGCCCTAAAAACCCATGAGCGATGGCCACCAAGCCCAAGCCATCTTGCGCGGGTGACGTAGGCCCCTAAGGCTCCAAGCGTCATCCATTGCTGTTGCGGCTTGAATGTTCTGCCGCCATCGTTCGACCAGTCCAGCATGATTTGAGGGTTTGATCCCTGCCCGGTCGTGGTTCCCGTTCCGCTTTCCACATCAAGTTCAAAAACCGGAATGCCGAGTAGCTTTCTGTCATCATGAATCGTCGGAGATGTCATGATAGAACGCATTGTGTTGCCGTATTCAGTAAAGGTGTTCTGGTCGAGAAATCCGATCTGACCTGAAAAGGCATCCCCTATTAGTACTTTACCGAACGCCATGATGCCGACATTGCCGCGCCAGCGCCCATATGAATTGTTGTTCTGATCCCAGCTTTCCCGCTCGTGCCATAGGTTCGTGGAAATATCGAATTTTATAGTGACGTTTGCAGTAGGGAACGTCAGAACAATGAGCTTGTGTCCGTCAAATGTGTACGAGAATGTGTAGGCATCGCTAACAGTGGGGAACGACTGAAACATATCCTCTATGGCGTGCGTGCTTACCCTTTGCAGGGATGTCCCGCTCAACCGATAAAACACAAAATCATTGCCGAGGAAGAAGACAGAATTATCTTCCTTAATAGGAGTCATGAGAGCAGCGCACCCGCGCTCGATCGTAGCCCCGTTGGTCCTTAAAAATGGAAAGTTGACAAGTCCAGCATCATACCATGTCTCTATGGTCGTCCCGCCAAATATAAGAAGCGTTTCCTGCTGATTGACGATGGATAGAACAAAATCGCTTTGAACTTCTGCCGCAGCAAAGTCAGTACCTAGATAACTAGTCCCATCTCCTGACGCAGAGATGAAATAATTATTTGTTCCAGCTTTGTCGAACACAAAGAAATTATCGAAGAACGTAACTGTGTTTGCGGGGAAGAAGTTTACACTGGTAATGACCTGGAAACCACTTGCTTGCGACCAGACATAGCCATTGACGCCGTTGACGATAACGATCTGCGTCCCGTTATTCGCCATTGAGATGATGCCGGAGCCGCCGATTGACCCGCCGATGTCGGTCACGACACCCAAGGATGTCATACTAAAAAGACGCTGCCCGGAAACGACGTAAGCAACACCGTTCATGAAGTTGATGCCGCGAACCGGGCCTGATCCGCATATGGCAAACGGTAGAAGGCCAGGAGAACCTAAAACAGCAACTGGAGTCTTGGCGTCCTGTGGTTCTGCCTCTGCGTAACAATTGACGCAACGCTGGGCGCTTACCGGAAGTGATGCAGAGCGGTAACTTTGCGTAGCGAAGGGAACTGGAGGCATCAGACCATCGTGGCGTCGAAGCCGAACAGATAGCTCTCAGGCTCGCGATCCCAACCGGCTACGTTATCAAGGCTGGCCGCCGCTTCCTCGTCAATGGTTTGTTTGAGAACCTGAGAGATCGGAAACTCGGCCCATAACTTACGCGCAAGATTCCAGATCAGCGCGTCAATCCATTCGTTGGGAAGGTCAGGGTTGTTCCCGGCCGTAGTAAAGTCCTGGATTGGCCTCCACCATGTCATCTTGACGGCATCGTTTACGGTCGCGGGAGCCGGCCAGACAAAGAAAACACCCTGATTGTTGGCCCCGCCCCTCGGATCATAGAAAAACTGGGTAGGTTCTCCGGGGTCGTTCTTGTTGGGCATGTTTCGGTAATCAATACGAGCGAATGGCGTCATCATCGTATCGATGGAAGACGGGATATTGAACCGCCTAGCGCTCACAACCCGTAAGGGACGAACGATTTGAGACTGGTAGACATAGACTGCCGCCCCGGCATTTGCCGCACCAGTGAGCCCCGCTGCCAATGTGACGGTGCTTCCAGAAGCCGCTCCTACTTGGGTTGACCAGCTTATGTTTCCGTTGGCCAGAGCCACCCCGACAAAGAAGCTGGCGCCGAATCCGGTTGCCGAAGCCACAGAAATAGAGCTAGCGCCAGAAGCAGCCGCCGCTAAAAGCGTCGTTTGGGTAAAGTTGCCAGTAATGTTATCGGTCGTTGTCCCGCCAATAGTATAAGACACTTGAGAAGGCTGTAGGAAGATCGTGGCTTCTTCCTCGGTCCAGATATGTAATCCCGTCGCATTAAGCGACTTTACCAGGGCATTAAGCTGGAATGCGCAGTTGGAAATAAGCGTAGGATTGACGGCGGTTTCCGTTGCACTGATGGCTTGAAGCTTTCTAAGTGACGCAAGGATGATTTGATCGCGCGTTGCGTTGAACGTCGAAGTTCCTGACGTTGACATTAAAAGCTGCTCGGGAAGTTGGCGGGATTAACTGGAGGAACGGTGCCGGCAAAACACTGGAATTGTCCGCCGATCACCTCGAAGCTGATGCGGCCCGGCAAATCGCCATAGACGGTAATTTGCGATGTCAATTCAGTCTGTATGAAGACATCGGCAGGACGCGGTCTGGAATATGGAACGGTCTGGATATCAGGAACGCCGCGAACGAAGTCTTGAGGCTGTCTAGGCTCAAATACCTCTCTGCGAACGAAAAGCCCCTGCCATTCGCGCTGTGTCCGTTCGGCACGCGTAGCGAATCCTGTCCTTTCGCACACACGGTAGAACGAACCCGGTTTATAGAAAAGCTCGGTGCCCATCAGGTTATACCGTAAATCTTGATTGTTCCGCTTGTGATGTTCCCGGCGCTGAATAGCAGTTGAAATCCATCAACAGCAGCGGTATTATTCCAGTATCCGCTGGTAATCACACTAACTGCGGCTGGCGTTGAACTTTGGCCGCCACATAAAGCCGTCCATTGCTTCGCACTAGCTGTTCCAGAGGGCGCAAATACTTTGACGGTGCCGGATATGCCGGGTCCAGTATTGTTTTGAGAGTTTCCTAGCTGGATAAACGTTGTAGGTTGTGCAAAAGACGCCGCGCCGGCGGTGTTAGCCTGCGTCTCAGTAATATAGGAAGTTGCCTGAAACGATCCGCCGCTGTGAACTTGTAGGTTCAAAGTGGTGGCGGCTGTTGCCGGGATGAGGTTTTCCAGGATAATCTCATATGAGGCAAAGGTGGCGGTCAGGCTCGTCGTGTCACTAGCCGTTGCAACACCACTTGGGGTCAGCGTATTAAGAAGAACCATGGCGCTGCCAGGCGTGGCTGACCAAGTACCATCGCCACGCCAGAACGTGGAACTAGTAGCTCCAGTCCCGCTATTGAGATTGTTAACGGACAGATTTCCTGTCACAGCCGAGGCAGATGCTAGATTGACGGCCCCGAAAGTTAGGGCGGTGCCAGCGCTATTAACGACAAGCGCCTGATTGGCAGTGCCCGCGATATCCGCCACGTTTGCCGTTGCATTTCCGGTGACACCGACAACCGACATAGCCACGCCTTGACGGAACTTGGCATTCGTCACGGCATTGGCTGCGATGGTCGGGCTTGGATAGGTGCCGGTTAGATCGCCGCCAGCAGACGAAACCGATGTCAGAACTGTGCCGGATGTTGACGGGAAGGTCTGGACAGTCCCGTCCGTACCTGCAAACTCAAGTGAATTGTCTGCCTTTAATGTCTTCCCGGTAGCAATCGTTAGCGTGCCCGTCCCCGCCGTCCAAATATTACCGTTATAGGTTGACGTGGTGATCGTGGAATTTGAGATCGTCGCGCCGGAAATCATCGGATTGATTTCATTCGAGACTGGCGCGAGGATTTGAAACCCGCCCACAGAGCTATTCAGGGCAGCATTATATCCAATGTGATAAAGAACGTTTGCGACGATATCGCCGGTGCTTGCCTGCGTAATGCCGTCCATGCGGTAAAGATTGAGAAACGCGTTACCGTCAACTTTAATTGTGATAGGAGCCGTTGAGTTTGCCGGCGCAACGAATGAAAAGACCTGAAGAGGTTGAGGTGGGATTAGCAGAGTTGGTGCGAATACGGACGTGATCGCGGTAAGGGCAATCGCGTTTGTGCCTACAGCGGTACATGGGATAATCCCAAGATTCCCCATGTCGGCAAGCGACTGATCGAACAGGCTGAAGGGCTGCAAACCATCCTGAAGATTTGCATAGACGGTACGAGGTGCCATTAATTATCCAAAATAAAAAACCGCCCGAAGGCGGCTTGAAGGAATGCGTGGGAGCCTTGCCGAAAGGCCGTGACCGATTTCAGAAATACTCACGGTATCAGGGACGATATTGTTACGATAGACTGGACTGGCGTATATTGGCGAAAGTCAAACTAGCCGCACCCGAGCAGCATAAGGGTCGGTGTCTGCGCGGCTGCACTGCCGGCCGCTTTGAACGAAGCGGCAGACGCAGCCCACGGTCCCGTGAAGCCTAGTGTCCAGCCCATCGTAACTGTTCCTGACGCTCCTGGTGCGGTGGATGATGCTTGCACATTGCCACTTTCCGTCTGCGTCCAGCGTTGCGTCTGCCCACCGCCCACGGTCAACGCGGGTCCATTGTTGGTGCCCACAATATCAATGACAAGCTCGCCAACGGCGCTCGTGACGCCGACGCTCGACGCCGTACTGCTTCCGTTCGCGCTGTTGTGATTGCTAAAAAGAGTTGTGGTATCGCCGCCAGTGACTGTTACGGAGCCGGCTCCGCAAAATGTTCCAGTTGCGGAAAAAGTCACGACTACCGTTTGCGCGCCGGCTGGCGGACTCGCGAGTCCCCATATCTGGACACTTGAACTCGACAAACTTCCATTGTTGGTTGAGGTCAAAGACATGGCGTTTCCGCCGTAGGTGACGCCCGTAACCGTGTGCCCTGTGTCGAAGTTTTCGAGCGTTACAGCGACACCTGTTGGTGTCCCTACTGGCGTGTGCGTCCACGATAGCGTCGTTCCACCTGAGCCTGCGACGCTGGTCGATGCTACTGCGTCAAATGCTACGCTCATACGTTTTCCTTAGCTCGTTGCCAGATGCACGTTGCCGTTGTTGGAGGCGGTGGTCAGAAGCGCCCCCGTGACGATATTGGTATTGCCGGCGGGCATCGCGCTGCTGGTGAATAGGTTAGTCGGCGGGAACGTGCCATTGATAGTGCCGCTCTGCGCACCCTGGCTCGCAGTGCCCGCGCCGAAGTCGCTCCCTAACCAGAACGCTCCGCCTCCGACACTTCCATTGCCTACGACGTAAAGCGTTGTGTCGAAGTAATTGTTTCTAATCGCCGCATTGCCGGAGAGATTTTTCGGAATAATGATAAATTGCGTGCTGACATATGGCCCGTTACTGGTTGGTGCAACGCCCGTTCCCATGACGGTATTGTTCTGGCATGTGTAGTTCTGACAAAGACCGGCATTGCCACCCGCGGACCAGAAGGAAAGCCCTTGTGTTCGCGGTCCCGTCGTCAGGCTTGTGACACCCGCAAATTGGTACAGCAGATTGAAGTCGAATATCATGCTACGGGTCGCGCACCCCGTGGCATTCGAGGTTTGAATCCAGTCGCCGTGCGCCCCGCCGTCGAAGCCCATTCCAGCATCGCCGATGGCGTTGAAGCGAATGTCCCAATCCTGCGTCAGATCGGCAGACAGGTTCGTCCCCATCACGATCGGCTCGCTATAGGCGTTCCGAATGTGGTTATATTGAACGGTGGTTTTGCCCTTGCCGTTATTGCCGATCAACCCTTGGCCCGTTGACTGATTCAGCGTCGCGTTACCATTGATATCGCATTTGATAACGGTCGCGTTCGTGGTTGTGTTCTGGATTTCAACCGGGTTTTGGTTGTTGGTCCCGACCACGAATTTGCTATTCGAGAGCGTGTTGTTAGAGCCGCCTGTGAAGTTGACGGTCCAGCCGCCGCCGCCTGAGAAATCGTATCCATCGATCGTTACGTTACTGCCGGAAATGGTGACGATGTGCGTCGAGTTATTACCTGTAGCACCCGTGATCGTGGAAAGGATTGTGGTCGGGTCTTTGAGGTTGGCGTCGGTCGGATAGAGTGTGCGGTCAATACCGACAGCAAAGTCCACGCCTGCGACGTTCCAAGCGGGTCGAACGGCTAAGGTTCTTCCGTTCGTTTGTGTACCGGAACTTAAATCAAGCAAATGCGGAAACTGCGCCGTTCCAGCCGGCGCACCACTGGTGCCATCTGCAAAAATATTGCTAGCTAAACTTAAAAGGCCAACCGTCATCGCGTAACCCACCTATTGGGCTACGCCCTTACGCGAATTGCACGTTAAGCGTGGTTCCAACCGCAACGGCGGTCGCGTCGTTATCCGCCGCGACGTTGGTAAAGGTGTAGGAGATGGCCGTGCCGAACACGATGCCGACCGGGAAAGAAATGGCGATGCCAGCGCCGGTCGTCGCAACGGTCGGAACGGGAATGGTGTAAAGCGGAACGGTAGTGCCAACCACGACGCTTCCCGCGGCAAGGTTGTATATCTTAAGGTAGACCGGCGCTGCACCCGTATTGACAGCCTGCAGCCCGTAAAGCGTACCCGCGCTCGCCTTGATAGCAACTGCGGCAGGTGCGCCCGTGACGCTGAAGAAGTGTAGGTTCGTTGCGCCACCCGTGGCAGCAGCGGCAGGGTTGACAGGGATTGCCGATTGATTGCTGGCAATAACCACGGGCGCCGACGAAGCCATGACAGCCTGGCCGTTAGGATTAGCGCCAGACTTGATATTGATGTCTAGGGCGTTTGCCGTCGAAGTTAGAAGATTTCCAGAGCCGTCCGCCGTTCTAACTACACCGATGACCTTCGTGGTTTCTGCCGCAAGGGTTGATTGCGTCGCGAACGTTCCGGTATTGGTTACTGCGGTTGAAGGCGCGGTGTCTACAATGACGTGACCGATAACATTGGTACCTGCCGGCAAGGGCGAGGTAGGGTGTAAGCCGACTGAGAAAGCGGTATCGCCAGCAGCAACGGCAGTTGATGCCGCCTTGATCGTTGCAGTATTTACACCCTGCGTATCGACCAGGGTCTGAGCTGCAAAGAATGGTCCGGTTCCAGCTCCCGACTTATCGACTGCTAAAAGTCCGCCAACAATAGTTGCCGGCGTACCGTCTTTGGCGACGATGGTTGAAAGTGAAGATGGCATGTTAAATCCTTAGTAGAAAAACCAAGATTCGTTACCGGATGCCGAGAAGTCGGCAGTCAATGCGACAGTGCCGCCAGGTGGGGTAACAGTGATAAGGAATGCCTTGCTAACCACAGACCCAGCGCCGTTATCGGCCTTGATGGTGATAGGGTCAGAACCGGCAGAAAGTGACGCCGCAACCTTCAATTGGTTAGTTGTTATCGAAAACAGCGCGCCTGGGTTGCTCGTCAGCGAGAAGGTATATGCACCAGTTCCGCCCGTTACTGAAAGTGTCCCGATAACCGTTCCAACTGAAGCGGTTGATAAAACTGTTGCCGAGGAAAGATTGAGCGATATCAGGCTGCCGCCGCCGCTCATAATCGAAACCGCTGGATGCGGTCCAGTCCTAGAGCGGCGCGTTCTGCGCAACATCAGACGGCCTTAATCATCTCAAGCGTGATGTCGTATGAGCTATTTGCAGCGAACCCAACTGTAGTGAACTTGATAGCGCCATCCGCACCTGAGTTGTTAGGATTGGGAAGCCCGCCGAAATACTGATAATCAAAGGTGCCGAATCCAGATAGAATAAGTGCATCAGTCGGGGTTGTGGCGTTCCATTGGAGACGAACTGTTCCAGAGTTAACGGCAAACACAACGCGGGCAATCTTCAGATGAATTGACGAGTTGGCAGCAGCGACTTTGACAACCGCGCTTTCGCCAGTGCCGTCCGATTCATTGGTAAACTTCATGATGAAATTGCGCGGACCGCTTACGATGGTCTGCGATGTGACTGTATCGGCCATTTGATATCCTTAAATGAAAAGGGGCGAGCCCATAAAAGACTCGCCCGCGCTTAGGTGCTCAAATGGATTAAGCTGGCGGAACGCCAAACACACCATTGCTGATAGGCGTGACGTTCAAGCCAGCAATATTCAGCGTCTGGCCAATCTCAAGACGCTTAGTGCCGTCTGAAGCAGACTGAACCGCATAAGTGCCGCGGGCATCGCCCGTGCTTGAAGTGGCGGGGGTGGTCGTATCAGCAGCAGTAAAGCCAGTATTCGCGGTGATGCTAGTATTATTATAGATGATATAGACATACCCAAAGCTGTCAGCGCGAAGCGGGAATCCGTACACGTCACCCGTTCCGATCGTGACCGTTGAGGCAACAGACCCAGTATGAGTAACGCCAGTCACCCATTTGAACGCCTTCTTGCCAGAGGCAGTGCCAGCGTTGGCGCCCGTGATGGCTTCCGTCATCGGGAAACCATAGTAATCGAAGCCGTTCACAGTAAATGTGATGCCGGTATCATTACCGCCCGAGACAATACGCACGTTTCGTGAAAGCGCGTTGGCCTGGTCATAGAACCAAGTCCGATCGCGAATGCCGAACTTCTGATAAACCGGGTTGCCGTCTAGTGCGAGCGCACCAACTGGGATCGAAGTCAGCGAAGGCAATGCAAGGAATGCGGTCGCAAGAACCGTCACACCCGCGCCGGTCGTGGAAACTAGCGTAATTGCACCAGCGGCAGGGGACTGAGAAGCGGCAATGTTAACGGCTGAAATAGCAGACGGAACGGCGTTGACAACCATCGCGGTGTCATACCAGCCAATGATTGAAGTACCCGTGCCAGTACCGGCCGCAACGGTATTGTATTTATTCCAAGGTAGCCGGGAATCCTGAAGCCCAAGACCTCCACCATAGGAAAGCGAGGGGGCCGAGTCGGGCTGTTGAAGAGCGTTACCCAATGCGTTGCGCTGTTGAACGACGTGGGCAGGTGCAGTAAGTGCAGAACGAGCCATTAAAATAATCTCCAATAAGAGCGTGGCGTAATCGCCGGGACGCCCTCATCGGGCGCTAAAAGAAAAAGGGCGAGGATTTTATCCCCCGCCCCAAGTTTGCTGCTGTCTCACCCGTTCATGGGTGATGTTTAGGCAGCGTCAGACGCCAGCAGTTCCGTACAAGCCACGGAAATCCGACCAGCCAGCCGAATACCGCTCGTAAGAAGCGGCTTTTGCGTTTTTTGTGTCGAAATCGTTGTCCTGGTCAAACATCACAGCATCGCGCTCGTAGTACTTCATGCCTGCGGGAGCGTTCGTGCGGATGAACCACGCCGTTGCCGACGTAAAGTAATGGTTCATCTTGATCCCTTTCGGGAACACGTTAGTTGCCTTCAGCACGTTGACCGCGTTGTTTGAGGTGTCGTTCTGAAGCACTGACTTCAGGATACGATTGGCCTCATAGAACAACTGAACGGGTACATGGAGCGATTGCGGCATCAGAGAAACAAGCAAGCCGCGACCGTTTTTGGCCTGCATGATCTGAATAGCCAAATCTTCAATCGCCGCTTCGGACAAGTCAGCCGCAGTGGTCATCTGATTTGACTGGTTGCCGCCTGTAGTGGTCGGATGCGCGGTGTTGATGAGCGAAACGCCATCACCTCCGGTGAACGAGGAGTTGAACGCCCTGTTATAGACGTTCGATACCACGTTTTCCTTGGTCTGCCGCATGGAGAAGGCGAGTTGTTTTGCACGCCGCTTCGATACAACCTCGTAGAGATCGTCGCGAAGTTCTTCATACGTCACGATATAACCAAGCGCGTAAGCGACATGGGTATATCGAGTTACCGCGCCCTGCGATTCAGTGTCGTAGTTGATCGCGGTGCCCTGGTTCTTGATCGGAGCCAGGCCGAAACCGCTGATTTCGACATCTTCCTCATAGGCCTTGTCGGAAGTTTCCTTCTCGACGAGATCGACCCACTCTTCCGGGTGCTCGGTATACGACCGGCCCCACCATTCCTTGATGCCGGGCCAAAGTGCTTTGGGATGATTGCCAGTAGAAATAACAGCCATTTGTCAATCCTCCCTCAAGTCACGCCAGCGATCTGGTTAGCCCAACGAGAGTTGTTGAGTTTTACCAGCCACTTTGCATTTTGTTGTGTATTGGCAACCGAACCGATGGTGTTATCGGCCTGTTGCAGCGGCATGACGATTTTCACGTCAAGCGTATTGGTCGTCGCCACGGTGGAAGACGCCATTTGCCAGCCCGAAAATCCCGTGGTGGTCGAACCTGAACCCGAAACCAGGTTCGCATTCTTACCAGCCCAGAGATTGGCTGCCGTTGCCTGTGCGCTTGCATCGTCCTGAACCATGTGGAGCAGGTTCGGATCGTCCGCGACAAGGATGTACTGCGCGGTAGATGCCGGGCGGTATACGTTCAGGTCACGGGTAACAGCGATAACCGGCTGGCCAGCATCAACGATGCCAACCATGACGCCGAGAATCGGAGAGCCAACAGTGGCCGCGATAACTGACGGAACGCCGTTGGTATCGTTAGAGCCGGATTTGATATCGACCGGGTCTCCGATGAAAAGTGCAGTCGCGTAAGACGACGGCACGAAGTAGATATTGGCGGAGCCATTGTACATGCCTCCCCAAGTGTAGCGATAGGGAATGAGGCCCCTCGCGACGTTTGCGTTTGCCATGATTAATCCTTATGGCTTGATGGATTTCGCGCAACAATGGCGCGGATGAATTTAGTTGCCCTGACGGATCGTAATGCCTTGCTGGCCCACGTATCCCTTTTCAGGAGCTTCGAACTTGCCGCGACGCATCAGCTCTTCTCTCTCTTCGATGATCGCCTGCTCAAGTTTCATGTCTTCGCTGTACCATTCCTCGGGTATTCTCATGAGATACGCCGTCAAGGGACCGCCCTCTGGGGAAGTGCCGACAACGCGACTCACGTTCTTGCCGTCCTTGTCTTTCACGTGCTCGTATCCGGCCTCTGTGGCGCGGTCTATGCGGCCCGGAATGTCGTTAAACCAATGGTCGTGAAAGCCCTCGCGCTTTTCATACGCCATTTTGAGCTGCATTGACCCAAACGGCTTTCGTTCCGGCCGCTTGGGTAAATCAGTCTGTACCGCTGCTGTTTGTGGCGCGATCGTTCCTTGCGCCGCTTGTCCATCGCGATACTTCGGTGGCCTAATGCCTTCGTGCATATTATTTTTCCTCAATCCCATTCGTAATTTTTGCAATAATCTTCCCGCGTGTATTTCGGGATCGTTCTTACAAACTTGTCGCAGGCCTTCTTGGCTTCTGCCGGTAGATCGTCATAAGACCGGCCAGCCTTCCTGCGAGGCTGCGCAACCCCGCCAGGAGTGCTTACAGCGCCCGCATCATCCCGCTTGGGATTAATGCCGAACTTGTCGGGAAAGCGATCCATGGTCTTCTGCTTGGTTTCAGCGAGCAATTCAGACTTGCTCTTGCCTGGGAATTGCTTTTCAAGATCACCGAATATCTCGACCGAATAGGCGCGAAGCGATGGTGATTTATTAAACCACTCGTTTTCACTGATCCAAGCCTGAATGGAAGGATCAGCCTGAGAGTCTGTTTTAGTCTCAACCTTTGGCGTTACTTCTTTATTGAGGGCATCAATCTGGCCCTGGGCCTGTCTGGCGCCATCGATATCCGCCGTGGCAATCGCTGCGTCCCGCTTGGCCTCAAGCTCAGTTTTAGCCCTGTTATAGGCCCTCTCTTCGGCTTTAGTGGCGAACTCAGCGAATTGACCGAAGGTCTTTTCCTGCTCTGCCAGCTTTTTCTCAAGGCGAGACATGGATTCATGTAAACGGTCGTTGTCACGCTTGAGCAGCGGCAACAGAGATTCGCCACGCTCCAGGAACTCTTCGGCCGACCTGTGCTTGTCCGGATCGCCCTTGAAATCTTCTTTTGGAACCCAGCCTAAACGACGGGCTCTGGACTCAGCCGCATTCTCGCCGGATTGCTCCAGCGTTTCTGTCTCGCTCATGATTTTTCCTGAAGTTATTTCTTAGATGACTTGTCTTTGTCGTCAGTTCGCAACCAGGCCTTGATACCTGGATATCTTTCGCCAGCTTCTTTGCACTTCGCGCACGGTCCAATGACACCATGCAGGCAGGAAGATTCACTCATTTGCGAACGCCGCCGATGCACTTGTCATCAACTAGGCGGTATTCCACGCCATCATCACCTAAGATGATCTTGCCTGCGTACACGTCGAAGAAAACGCGATCTCCGGCCTTTGGCTTTTCGCCAGCAAATGGCCGTGTACGGTCAAAATTCCAGCTAAACGCATCGTCGCCAAGAGCGATAATTACGCCGGACGAGGCTGATAATTGCGCCCGTTCCACAACGGCATCAGGAAGCTTGAGTGTCCCTGAGCTTTCCGCCGCAATATCTGGACGGACTAGAACGCGATCGCCAATTGGAACACATCCGCTTTCATTCTTACCGAAGAACGGAGCTGGAATGTAAGTCGCGCGTTTGACTGATAGTACCTTCGGATTAAGCGCCATTTGACGCCCCGAAGTTACTGATTTCAGCCCAGCCAGTTGGCATAATGCTGTTCGGATACCCAAGCGCATTAACCAGAGCGGCCATAATGGCGCTCTTAGCTTCGCCAATATCCATGGGGCAGCGAATTAACAGCCCCTCAGCATTAGTCATGGATTTAGCTGCCTCAACTAACGCGTCTGCTGCCTTGGTAACAAGCTCGTCATCCACTCTTGCTGGCATCTTCCTGTATTTCCTCTCGTTCCTGATAGAAAGCCTCGATCGCCTCGAAAGGCAGATCGCATATTTCCTCTAACTCGATGATTTGACCGCGAACCGTCTCTGATAGGTTCTTGGGGTCGCTTAGCCACATCTCAAGCGCGGCTGACTTTAGAAACGCCCGCTTGCTAATGAGATAGTCAAAGAACCACTTTGTTACGGGCTCGTGCTTCCAGAGGCCGTATTGTTCTTTTGTGATCACTCAAGCCGATCCAAAAACATCCAAAATGGAGAGCTTGGCAGGAGGATATCCGTGCTCTTACGATCATCCCAAATAAGCTCAATCCAGTTTTCCGAACCGAAAACATTAAAAACCACGCCCTTGATCGCGGTTCCGTTATGTACTCGATCACCAACCTTTAGTTTTTCAGGATTCATAATCATTGCCTCACGGCGCTCCCCTGCGTAGCCGCAAACCCGGCGCTCGGACTCACCCGCCCATTCCCATCCGGGTCAGCCCTTGCCATCTCATCGTCAGTGCTTGGCGGTACACCGTTCGGAATCGTCGCGGGATGCTGCAAATGCGGCGGTGGCGGACCTTCACCGCCAGGTGATTGGCCCTCAGGAGTCGGCTGCGTCTGTGCGTCGAACTGCTTTTCCCAAATCCGCAATTGCTGATCCAGCCAGTTTATATGCTGATCGCCTACCACGGCATCGGCTTCCGCAAGTGCCTTGATCGCCCCGGCATAGGCCGCAACCTGCTGCGCTTTCTTCAGGTTGACGTTGGCGACCGCTTCCTTGTCCTTAAGGTCAAGCTCCATGCCCTTTATGGCCACGACCGGATTAGGTGGCGTCTGCCTGACAATAAGCTTTTCAATCTGGTCGATATCCGCAGCCTTTAAGGCGCGTTCTAATATCTCAACCCCGTTCATGTTCGGATCATTCCTGAAGCCCAACAGGAACTGCGCCCGCCCCATTCTCTGCATGTCAGAGACCATGGTGGGATCTGATACGGGCTCAACGCCGGCGCCCAATACATAGTCCTGCTTAAGAATGACCTTCCAGGTATCGCCAACCTTGTATTGCGACTGCTCATCGCCATAGACGCGGTTCAAACGATAAAGCTTGTTCAGTTCGCTCTTCAGCGCCCTATGAACGCGCTTATAAATCGCCGTGAAGACCTTTAGGCCCTGCTCAATAAGCGCCAGCGTCGTAGTTGCCGGAACATTTGCGCTGTTCTTTTGATCCCCGGTCAGAACATCCTTTACCGCCGCGATCTCTTTTCCGGCCTCTACCAGAAAGCCAAGCAGCTCAAAAAGAACAGCAGACGGACCAGCCGCCGGGAATGGAACAAGGCTATCTTTAAGCGATGCCCCGCTAGAGTTAACAGTCTTCCATTCACCTAATTGAAACCGGATCGCTCCGGCATTCATGCTTAGGCCCTTGCCTATGAAGCCTCCACCAGCGTTTTGTAGTGTGCCAGCGTCAATGAGTTGGTTAAGTACAGTGTTAATAGACTCATTGATCGGGCGTAGGAGCTGACCGAAGCCAAGCGAATACACTCCTCCATCGGGATTAGGGATGAAGTCGTATTTAGTGTAATAGTGAATTGGCTCGATCTTCGCGATCTTGTGTGTTCTGCCATTGAAGTGAATCCCCTCTTCATCGTATCGCGCTACAATCCTGACAACCTTGCGGCTACGCTTGTGAATAGTGACGATATACGGTTCTGGATAAGTATCCCCGTCCAAATCCCAATAACGATGCTGTTCAAGGAACTCGTGCGGCTTGTCCTTGTCGCCTTGCGAGTTCTCAGGCTCCCCATAGGGTAGTTCTGGCCTTAACCAGAGACCTGCACGCTCGTTTTCGATAATCTCCCAAGGATAGAACTCAAGCTCCTCAGTGCCACGAGGCGCTGTTTCCATCGATTTAGCATGATAGTTCACCACAAACTTGAGTGGCGACACCATCACCGAGACATTGCGGCCTTTCGCGGGATCAAAATAGGTCTTTCTAAACACCGTTCCCACAATGGGAAGTAAGTGCAAAAGCTGATCTGTCTCAGGCTCCCATTCCGGCTGCTCGTCGAGGAGCTGCCAGGACATATGCTCGCCAATGCCGTCAGCCCTTGAGCGTTTGGCTCCCGGTGGAGTCTGCCAGACCGGCACAGGCCCTTGTGGGCCTTGCTGCATAACTGGTTGACCCGTACGCGGGTCTACCTGCGGAGTACCGTCGTCATCGCCCACGACCACGCCACGAACAATGGAGCGTCCATTGACAATAGCAGGATAAGCACGGGCAGCGAATTGGGTCGCAGCTGTAGTAACCAACGGATAAATGACATTCGCTGCCTTCGGCCATGGGAACTGCTTCTCCTTGGCAACCTGCATTGCCAGTTCCATTGCCTCCTCGGTGCGCTGTTTCCAGTCAGCACGAGAGGTAACATCTACGTCATACTCTTTGATGACCCTTTCGCCGATTTCATCAAGCAGCGTTTGGTCTAGGTCTTCCGCGCTATTCTTGGATTTGATCCACTGCTGGAGGCGCTGTACTTGCTCTTGGTCTGGCCCTGTCGGCTGAGTATTTTGCACAACAGCTAGTGAATTAGCTGGCATCAGCCCTCAGTTTCCTTATCGCCACCAAATCAATCATCGGACCTTCGCCATTGATAAATATCGCATTGGGATGCTTTTCACTTCCACGAATAGCGCGGCCGTCACTGATAGCTCGCTCTAGATAGGCCGCGTCTTCCTTGCGCTGCATAACGATAGCTGCTGCATATTTAAGAAATTCAGGAGAAGGGCCGAACATCAATATCCCGTCACGCTGTTTCGAGCGGTCACGTAGCCATTCTCATTGCGTTCAATCTCGCGCAGCTTTCGTGAGTACATAACCCATTGGTCAACCAGCTTGGGATCGCTCTTGCCATTGCTAAGCTTTTGTTCAATGGCTACCATTTCCTCGCGCAATGTCGCAGCGTCAAACATCAGGAACCATAAATATCGAAGCGGCGATAAAGTTTTCCCGCTAAATCCCTAATCATGCGGCCAATCCACTCTGGCACGCTATACTCAAAGCCGCGCCTTGATGCCTTATCGTATAAAGTATTTTCGGCCCCCGGCATCTTCAGATCAGCCAATCCAAATCCATGTTCCATGCCTAATACCCCGTTATGCTCGATCTGGTGCTGTCCGAATACGCGGTATCGCCAAACATGCTGTCAATCGTATCGGGTGCCTGCGGCTCATAAACAATCGCCATTAGCCCAAATGCATCCGCAGCATGGCTTGACCAATCATGTTCCGGCCCAAGCCCGACATTGCGGTTTTCATCCCGCTTCTCATGATAGAAGCCAAGCGCATCCCTACCCGCTTCCGTCTTGACCTCATCGAACCAGCAGCGTGAGAATATACGTCTAGCTGCCTCAATCCGCATTGCAGCAGCCCCCATGCCCTGGTTGCCAACTACTTCGACATTAAACCCAGCCTCATACAAATGATGGGCGTAGGTCTTGCCAGTCACGGCGTTAGAGTGCCCGCCGTCATGAGGAAGATAGCAAACCGCATGGTCGTATTTTTTGCGCCTCAGCTCATTGACATAGTAAGCTAAGACCTGTCCGACGCCCTCGATATAATCTACAACTCGGATTTCCTGTCCTGCCCATTGGACAATCCAGATGGCCATAGCGTCAGCCTTTGCCCCGGCGCCACCGAGATCGAAAAAGGCCCGCAAGGGCAATAGCGGATCAAGGGCAACCCTTCCAATGCGCCCCTGCTGTCGTGCTTCCAGAAGGTTTGAAGCAAAGTAGGCGCCCTCGAATGCCTTGGCGTATTGGCCTTCCCAGATATGGTCGTAGCGATCTGAGTATAGCTTTAGATCAAGCTGGCGCTCTTCTTCAAGAACTGCCGGAAACCACGGATTATCCCGCCAGTTGGCCTCAACAACCAACGAACCCTCTGGCTTCTTTACCCTTAGAAAGTCGTCAATGGCGTCAACCTTGCGCCTTGGGTTCCAGCTAGCCCAAATCTCCGAACCCTCAGAGCGGATCGTCGGACGAAGCAGCGCAAGAGACCGTTCACTGAGCGTCTGGGCCTCTTCAACCCAAGCCCGATTGAATCCCTCCAGCGACTTGATCGTTTCCGCAGTCGCATCCTGCATACCCTGGAATACGATTATCCCGCCGCCACGGCTTTTAACCTGAGCTTCTTGCACCTCAAAGTGCTTGCCAAGCCCTAACGCTTGTATCTTGTCCTCAATCAGTCGCTTGGCAGAGTCCTTGAGGCTTTTCTGAACCTCGCGAATACAAACCGATCTAAAGCCTGGATTATGGTAATGATCATCAACTAGCATCTCTGCAAAGAAATGGGACTTTCCGCTTCCTCTGCCCCCATGTGCGCCCTTATAACGAGAGGGGCTTAACAGCGGGGCAAATACCCTAGCTGTCGGAACCGTCCTTTGGGTCAACGATCTTCCTGACTAGCGGCTGTAATATTACCTGAAATGCTTCGTCTTCGTCGTTCTTGAGCGGCTGTGGTGCCTTGCCGTCCAATCGGTCAGCTATTTCCTTGATCGCAGCCAAACCATCCTTGGTCTGTGCCTGAGCGATTAGATTTCGCGCAATCAAACGAAGCGCCTTATGATCTTCGCCGGCCGCCAAGAGCTCCATTTTCAGGACATCCCTGAATGGTTTTGGCCTTGGCCCCGCCGCTAATTGATTTCCTGCCTCAAATGCCATGTTGAAACATTGCTAAGTATTTATAAATCAATCGGTTCGGGGATTAGGCACACCCATGTCGTGCGGGCCGTGATCGGGATGCCGGGTCACGCCATCGTGGCTGCGCTTGCTGTCCTTCAGCCAGCCCTTTTTGCTATCGCCGTAAGCGTCGTGCTTGACGCCGTTCTTGTAGGGGGTCTCGATCTTGTCGCCTTCCATAACGTTTTCGCCTCTTGCCAGTCGTTGATGAAGTCTCAGTTGATCGTCGCTCATTCCAAATCTCCAAAATTATTGCGCTGGTAAATCGCCCGCTGTTCGTCGTACCAAGCCAGAGTGTATTTCCCGGTAGGGAACATACCCCAGTGAGACAGGCTGATCATGTCCGCATGTCCATATCTCATACCCTTGATGGTGTTCACTTGATGCCGCCCAGCATGGATATCATATACCTACGAGCCTTTCACGGTAGGCTCGGCATCGTGCAAAGGGTCTAGCGAAGGACCGCCGTTCGACATGAGGTTAAGCGCTTCCTCGATCGCTTTCAGCTCGCTATTTGCATCCGCCAGGATCGCATGATGTGGCGCAAAGGCGTTAGCCGTCTTTGCCTTCATCGCGTCTTCCTGCGCAATCAGCGAATCGGCCTCTGATTCCATGTTGGTTGCCACGCGCTGGGCAACGCCACGAGCCTGAAGAAACTTGCCCTTCAGCCTGTCTAGTGGTGTAGTCATGATGACCTTCGTGTTTTCTGTGCGAACCAATGTGTTTTTAAGAGCAAGCACAATTTCCGCATTGCTGGCCGCCGGTCCAACTTCAAGGACCTTGCCATCAATCCTCAATAACTGATGGCCGCTAGGTTCGTATTCGATTTGTAGATTTTCGTGGCCAGGAATGTCCTTGAGTGCTTCCCGCATATCGTGCAGTTGCATCTCGCGTGTCTCTCGTCTGGTGTCGAAAACTGCTATGCTTAACCGCGCGGCATACCAATCAAGATCATGCCTTGATATTTCTATAGCCAACTTCAGGCGCCCCGTTTAGGCCGCAACATGCCGTGCTATACGTCCTGAAATCACCCTTGCCGCAGTAGAGATCCCTGCCCCGGCTATCCGGCTCATAAGCCGCAGAAGCGTATGGGCAGCGCTGACAGCCAAACCCAATGCCGTTTGCAGCTACACCATAGCCAGCAGATGCTATCGACTTCTCATGAAGCCGCATTTCAGGATCGCCAGCATCGATATTTTCCCAATCGCCGCAGCTGCCGGCCTTGAGATTAATAGCTAAAATCTTGACCAATAGGCATTTTGTGCCGTCAGCCTGGTTGCAGCGACCACAATTGTACCGGCCGTCCTCGTCATAGGTTCTGGTATTGCCGGTATACATATCGGCAAACTTGAAATGACTGGCGAACCGCTCCCGGTTATGGTTTTCGGTAACTTCCCGCTCTGCGCTATCATCATCGGGCTGGACGAAAAGACCGTTCTTCCGCTTGGGGTTTAGAATCTCGCGGTCGTTATCGTCGTAGCTCACGCGCTATCCTTGTCAGGAGCGACATACTCGCTAGGAGCGGTATCAATCCATCCGAGGCTGGATTCGTAAATCACCGCATCGTTGCCCATCAATGCTTGATTGAGGATTTCCAATGCTTGCTTCTCAAGGTCTCGCTTGTCCGGCTTGGATTGATAATCGCGCATGTTGAATATCTGGGCGGTCATTGAATCCTCTGAATGGTTTCGCGCGGCACATCGCTGATACGACGCTCTGCGCACGTAGTCTGCGCTTCATGGGGGAGATGTGGCGTCGTGGGTAGCTGATGGCCGCGCGAACGATAAGGCCTACTTGAGGCCATCTTCGGCCCAGATGATCCACTTACGCAGACCCTCTAGACCATATTGCTTTACAAACGCTAGGGTTGCGGGAGAATCCTCCATCGGATGCCCAGCATGTTTAGAGCAGTTTTCACTAGCCGTTATGACCCGCAGATTTTGGTGAACGTGAAGTCCACAACAAAGCCTGCCCTGAACCGGATAGTAATGGTCTACGTGGTGTTCGATGCCAGTTTCCGCCGTGAGGCGCTTAGCTTCTTTGTAGATTTCCCTGATCTTGTCGCGGTCGCGCCACGCTGGCGTAGCGTTGATCATCCTTGACCATCGTTTTGCGCTCGACCCTGGAGAGGCTAAACGCCGCGCTTGATTCTCTTCTGCTATGCGACGTTTTGACTCAGCGCTCCATTCTCGATGCGCCAGAGCAACACAGCGGCCGCAAATTCCGTCAGGTCCGATTTCCGAGGCTGGGATCAATTCTTCGCATTGAGTGCAATTAAGAAGCCGAAGAAATCTCGTTTGGCCCCGATAATCCCTTATTTCATAGACATTATCAGCCATCGCGCGAACGATGGTTGACCAATCTGCTACGTGTTTTCGGGGTGCGCCCAAGGCCTAATCAAACCTCTTGCGAGCCTCTGTTATGTACCTGATTCGCCGGACCGTCAAGGAAAAAGTTCCTATAGGAAGTTATTCACAACTTTCCCTGAAACGGTCCATATCTTCCTTGGTATAACCCAGCGCTTGGAGAAGGAAGAACCCCGTATTACTAGCTGCACAAGCGCATTTCTCAGCAGTTTCATTCTCTACCGCTGTGTTGAATTGTGAGATATTCCGGCGGTACCCCTCAGAATGGTCGCGCGCCACTTGGTAAATCTTCCTGCCAAGCTCCTCCCGGTCCAACATCATTGTTCCTCCATCGCAAAGCCATATACCTCAGCCAAACAGTGCAAGCATTCCTGAAACCGCATTCCAAAATACTTTTCCCAACGCTCCCCCGACAACCCCCTTCGCACGCATACCCGAGACATCGTTAGCCCGTAAACCAGAACGTCATGGGCGAGCGCACTCCCATCCTGCCCTAATGCCCCATAGACCCGTTTTAACCGATGGGCGGCCTTCCTTTGCGCTTCAGTGATGGGTTCAGGCATCAATCCCCCGTCTACCGCTTCCTTGCTCGGATCAATCGCTTTCGGTCCCCTTTCCGCTGTTTCAAAATCATGCTGGAACGCCCGGCCTCCCTGGTATTGCGCCTCGTCGATATGATGCCTCGCGTGAAGCCCCGCCAACGGATCGTTTCGGATCGAGCGCATGACGTAGAGCTTCCCACCGGCCTCCAGGGGGTCGTCTATTTCGATTGGTGCCACGATGGCATTGCGAAGCAGATCGGTTGTTCGGCGGTCATGGATTTTCAGGTCGTTCGGTTTTTGTCGTTTTGGACGTGCCATCATGCCCTCGCAAATTCGCCGAAGATTTGGTAGGCGGCTCGCTGATAGGCTTCGCTAGCTTCCTCCACTGTTGAAAAACTGCCTAAATATCTTTGCTTTCCTCGAATACCTATTCCAGCAACATACGGACGTAAACGACAACGGCTATTGAAATAAACACCCTTTACGCCAATAAAATTATTGGTCTGAACGCGTCTGTTCGCACCGTTTTGGGAGTTTGTTGCAAGTCTAAGATTATCCCACTTATCATTAGCCGGGTTCGTATCTTTGTGATCTACCTTGCGAGCTGGCCAATCTCCGGTCATATAAAACCAAGCAAGCCGGCCAGACCTATAGTGCTTACCTTTGATAATGATGATGATATAACCATCCTTATCTAAACTTCCCGCGACTGAACCGATGCGGGTTTTTGCCGAGCGTTTGACTAGGTTAGTCCATATCCCAGTATCTGGATTGTAGTGCAAAATCTGCTTCAACAATTCTAAAGATATTTCTGCCACGTTTTACCCCGTGATGCTTGAGTTAAACGCGGTCACACTAATGAGAAAATGATAGCTATAATTCCAAGAACAATAGCAAAAACCATCATAATATGATTTCTGGTTTCAATCCTGTTCGTCTCGCCCTGCATCCGCATTAACATCATGCGGCGATCGTGGCGCTCTTGCTCTGCGTCCCTAGTCATCGTTAAAATCCCCTCAGTTAATCATCAAATCCAGCCAGAACATAATCGGCCAGAGCATCAAGTTCACTGGCTTGCGCTCCGGCAGTTTCAGAATCTTCGCCTCGTGCTTTTCAGGTTTGCAAATGCGCGAATAGGGAAATTCAAGGATCGATGCTGTCATAGAACTTGGCCTCCGCCTTGTTGCTCTTTGAACATTCCGGTTTCTGGATCGACAAGAAAAATACAGCGTCCAGGCCTCCCGGCGTGCGGCTGTTCCCTTACTTTAGCGCTATAAACGGTGGTTTCTGCGCTTCCTGGCTCGTGCGATACGATCAACCCGTTGTCGCATTTGTTGAACCAGTTCATCGATCCTTCGATATCGGAAAGCT